>RCNC010001463.1_pt1 | contig 21051 bp, 17 predicted proteins | sample 2041301 | NCBI WGS metagenome assembly RCNC01 (sample SAMN09708231, study PRJNA481090) | Marine sediment metagenome, whole genome shotgun sequencing project. | biome: marine sediment; feature: ocean; material: sediment; isolation source: Sewage treatment plant 13A marine sediment (STP13A) ...
ACTCGAGCGCAGCGGGTGGTGAGATAAATCAGGCCCTTTCAGGGCCATTATCATGCCACCCTTTTTAGGGGTGGTAGTCGACTTCGAAACCCGTTGGGGTTGCCGATCTTACCGCATCTATAGGGTTTAGGACTCCTCAAAGCAATAATGAGCCCCACATTCTCGCCGCTGCCAGACCAATTAACACGGCAAGCAGCTTTCTTAACCATTGCACAGGTACCTTGCGGCTAATATGTCCTCCCGCTGATGCAGCAGGGAGCGCCGTTATAATAATTGGGATTGTCAAAATCCATTCGATCTGCCCCGTAATGGCTTTACCGATAAAAGCGGCAAGTGATGAAAGGAACACAATGGCTAAATTACTGCCAATTGCAATTCTGGTTGGAATTTTAACATAAGCAGTCATAAGGGGAATCAGGATAAAGGAACCTCCCTGACCGACCATTCCACCGAGAAGACCGATACCAGTGGCCGTCGACACCGCCCGTTTCGTGCTAAAATCAATGTCGGCTGCGTTCGGGTATTCCGTTTCATTTTTTGCCGGAACAAACATCAATAACGCCGCAACAAATGCCAGGCAGGCAAAGATAAAAAGAAGAATTTCATTGGACACAAAACGCGCTGCCGCACCACCCATCAAAGCTGCCATGAAAATACTTACCCCCATATAAGCGGACAATTTTTCAGAAATAAAAGAAAATTTACGGTGTGTTAACCCTCCGGATAGACATCCTAAAAGTCCTTGAACAATGGTCAGCCCTGCCACAATCCGCATTGAAAAAGGCTCCAACCCAAATAATGGCGGCACATAGAGCAGGAGAGGAGCCATGATAATGCCTCCCCCGATACCAAGCAGGCCGGAAATAAAACCCGTAAATATGCCGATACTGCCGATTATAAGGTAGATTTCCATATTCGAAATTCCCGGGTCCAGAGGGCCCGCACTAGTTTCTCCCTGAAAGGGAGTGTTCATTTCATAATTCAAAGTGACTAAAGTGAGCTAAAATGACCTAAAGTGCCTAAAGTTAAGGAATTCTATCTGTTCTTATAAACGGCAGAGTGAAGCGATTCAGCAACTTTAGATCACTCAAAACTTTGGGTCAATTTATCGGCAGAGCCTAAAAGCTCTGACCTAGCCCAAAGAGACAGGTTTTATTCTGGTAAAATAAACGTCCTCTGATTAGAACTTAAATATCAACGTGCCGGTAGCGCCCAGATGCGGCGATTGCTCGACATAGGTCCTGGCTGGATCACCGTGGAGGGCCAGATCGATGTCGAACCGTTTCAGAACCAGTCCCACCCCCAGGCTGGCCGCAATTCCGGGCCATGGTATGTCTTCTTTGAAATCGCCCGAGGCTGAGGTTTCGACAATGACCGGATAGACGAGGCCTGCCCGCAGACGAATGGGCTGGGTTAAACAATGCTCGACCCCGCCTCGCAAAAACCAGATGTTGGCAGACTCCTTTTCATATCCCCCGAATTCTCCGAAGATATACTCACTATCCAGGGATAGTGTGGTTGACACGATGGTGTGGGACACGGCGAGGGTGACGTATTTTGGAACGGCAAACTCTTTGTATTCGTCTTTAAAGGAAAACCCGATAATGTTTTTGAACATGAAGCCCAGCCGGGTTGAATCGGAAACTCGGTAGAGGGCACCCAGATCAATGGTTTCATACTCGACGGACTGGTTCAGTTCCGATTCTATCTCGTCCGAACCGCCGGTTGGACACATACTGGTCTTTCAATCCAGATGGATATAGTTAAATCCCACGAGGAGTCGCTTGCTATCCAGGGGAGCAAGGGCCAGGGAGAAACGGATATCCATGGTTTTGGACTCGACTGTACCTGAAAAATTTTCATCAGAGTCCACCATTGCCAGGGATAATAAATTAGAGGCATACTCATCCCAGACATCGTCACCACTGTCCCCTTTAAAGCGCAGTCTGTTAACAATTGCCAACCCAAATGCCAACTGGCGACTTTCAAACGCTTTTGTTGATGGGCGGTAGGCGAAACCGGCACTGCTGAATCCGCCGGGATAATCAGCAGATAGATAAATCTGATTGTCCGTTAATTGAGCCAGCCCTGCTGGATTCCAAAACACGGCTGAGGCATCATCGGCAACAGCCGTGAAAGCCCCTCCCATACTAACCGCCCGGGCACCAATACCTATTCCCAGATCGGAACCATGGAGGTAGTCAAAGTCAACCTCGGCGTGAGCAGTATTCGCCAGGATTACTGAAGCCAACAGGAGCAAGGAGATTGACTTCCAACGTAAGCCGAATCCTTCAAGGGCTTTAAAAAGTATGCTTTTGTTCATTTCTGATAGCAACTTTCTTGTCATCAACGATGAAGGGAGTTTATTGTAATGCTGCGCATATTGTCATCCCAGGTTGCGAATAGGACTTCAATATGGTATTTATGACCATTCCGGTCAAGAGCTAATCCGCTGCCTGCTTCTCATTCTCTTGCTGGTCGTTTTTGTGTCTGACGCTCTCCGCTCCCGGTTTCGAAAATGCCGGTTTGTTTTACTGAAACAGTCAAGAGGTGCACTAATATAGATTAGCGTTTAATGGTGTGAAAGAATAGCTCATGATGAGGCCTCCGGGTTGCCCGGCAACAGGGCACAAAACACCAAGCAGACGAAGGCCACAAGAAGGACAATCAAAAAAACAATCCAAACGCTGTCGGCAATAGCGGTATGGAATGCTGCACGGGCCCCCTCGGTCAGCTGGTTCTGAAACTCGGGATGCAATAAGGCATCGAAGCTATTGCCCTTCAGGGCTGCCCCTTCATTGGCAGGTATCAGTCCTTGCTCGGCCAGAGCATGCATGGCCCGCCACAGCGCAGCGTTCATGAACCCTCCACAAATTCCCACACCAACCGTACCGCCCAGTGTCCTTGCAAACTGGTTGGATGACGTGGCCACGCCCAAATCAGATACATCCACGGAATTCTGGACCACCACGAGGGTGGCGAGTGTTACGAATCCCATTCCCAGACCGGTCAACATAAACACCCAAAAGCAGGTGGTCATGGTCGTCCGGACGTCGAACAACAGGGTCAAAGAACATCCTGAAATCAGCAAAATGGCCCCCATTACAGCCGCACGCTTGATGCCCAAACGGTTAGACACCTGACCGAGGATCAAGGAACCGACTGACCACCCAAGGCTGAGGGAGAGCATGGCAACCCCAACCTGCATGGGGCTCTTTCCCAGTCCACCCTGGATAAATATCGGCGCAAAAGCAAACAGCGCGAATATGGAGAAACTGCTCATGAAAACGGCCAGGTTTCCCATACTGAATCCTCTTTTTTTAAAAAACGCCAGCGGCAGAATGGGCTCTTTTGCCCGGCGCTCGGCATAATAGAAACCCACAGCCGATAAAACCGTCACACATACCAACAGGACTATCCGGGGAGAAAGCCAACCATAGGACCTGCCGCCCACAAGAAATAGGGTCAGGAGGCCCAGGATTGCCGTGGAAAGGGTGACCACACCCCACAGGTCTATGGATGCCGACTTTTTTTTCTCGCGCAGTTCCACCAGGAAAAATGCCAGGCCGGCCATGGACAGCAACCCAAGGGGCACGTTGATGAAAAATATCCAGCGCCAAGACAGAAAGGTCACGATAAAACCCCCCAGGGTCGGTCCCAACACACTGGCAATCCCCCATATGGAACTGGCAAAGGACATGGTCCTGGCCCGGTCCTGCACGGGTGAAATATCAGCCAGCACGATGTAGACCAGGGCAAAATTCCCGCCGGCGCCAATACCCTGAAACACTCGTGCGACAATCAAAAACGTCATATTAGTTGAAAAACCGGCCGCCACGGAGGATGCCACAAACACGGCAATGGAAATGAGGAAAATTCTCTTGTTGTTGTACAGGTCAGCGAGTTTGCCGAATATGGGCAGGGAAACCGCCCTGGACAGAAAATATGTCGAATAAACCCAGGAATAGAGATGCAGGCCACCCAGGTCGGCCACGATGGTGGGCATGGCCGCCGACATGATCAATGCATCCATGGCACCTAAAAAAAGAGCCAGGAGTGCCGCGGCGATAATTAATTTGCGCGCTCTTTGGTCAATCGCCTGTTCATGAAGTTCTGAACCCATGACTCTCCTTTATCGGCATGGCCAGATATTCACAAAGCCATAAAATTCATAAGTATGCATGCCTTAGCACTTTTTTCCCTTGTTTCATACCTGATTCTAACATGGCTAAAGATGTATCCAAGAAATGGTGTTATCGCTATTATATTGGGCATAATACCATTTCCCAATCTATTATTTGCCACGCTATTTATGCTATAAAGGGGTTTACACTGAAGTTGAATAGGAACATTATTGCGACAACCCCTAAAATGTATGTTAAATATATCTCAGCAATTATGCAGCACCAGGAGAAAACCATGTCTTCAAATAAAATTTCTACAGTGGGTGAAGGTCTGGGCAATGTCATCTTGGAAGCCAAACGCCTGAAGGCGGAGCGTGAAAAGGGATACCGTGAAAAAGCTCTTAAAATGTACCCCTGGGTTTGCGGACGATGCGCGCGCGAGTTTTCCGGAAAAAATCTGCGCATGCTCACCGTGCATCACCGTGACCACAACCATGATCACAATCCACCGGATGGCAGCAATTGGGAACTGCTTTGCCTCTACTGCCACGACAACGAGCACTCGCGGTACATCGAGGAAGCGGAATATGGCGGCACAGCCGGGAACAATAGCCCGGATACCGGCGGTACACACCAACCCTTTGCCGATCTGGCGGAGATGCTGAAAAAGAAGCAAAATGGAAAAAATTGAAAAAAGCAGGACCCAGAAGAAAAAGGAAGCCCATGACCTTCAGAAGCTGGGAGAAGAGCTGTTGTCGCTCTCGCTTGAGCAGCTCAGCAACATCGACCTGCCGGATGAATTGCATGAGGCTATTATGGAATCCCGGGAGATGACCAGCCACGGCGCCCGGCGCCGGCAGACAAAGTATATCGGCGCCCTGGTCCGTGAAATCGATCCCCAACCGATTCAGGACGCTCTCAATAACATCCGCCACGGTGATTACGAGAAAGTGGCGGCCTTTAAACAAATCGAAAAATGGCGGGATGACCTCAAGGGCGGCAACATGGACCTCATCGAAGAAATTCTGAAAAAATGCCCGGCTGCCGAACGGCAGCGCCTGACCCAGCTTACCCGCAATGCCCGGGTTGAACACCAAAAACAGGCTGGCGTGAAAGCCTCCAGAGCGCTTTTCCGTTACCTCTCCGTTACCTCCGGCACGTTGCCACGTGACAATCAACCCTGGGGTATAGGCCAAGGTACCGGACATCATTGCTGATACTTCTATATATCAGCAGTTTCTTGGGATTTTCTGATTGCATAAACAATGGCGCCGATGATCACGACACCGCCAAGGATTTCCCTAGTAGATGGGACTTCGCTAAGCACCACCAGAGCAATCAAAATACCGTAGACCGGTTCCAGGCTGGCAATGATGCTGGCCAGTTGGGCCTTTACCGCCATCATCCCCCTGATGAACAGCGCGTGCGCCACCGCGGTGAAGACCACACCGAGCAAAATCAGGCCACCCCATTCCCCGGGTGTCAACGACAAGGCTGTGTGCCCCACAAAGGGGAGCAGAATCAGACAGGCAACTGCATCCTGGTACAAGGTCACAACAAGAGCGGAGTAGTCGGCAACATACTTGCGGTTCAGAATGGAGAGTACCGCAAAAGTGAAGCCGGAAAATGTCCCCCAGATAACGCCAAGGGTCAGGTTGTTGGATAGATCGAATTCCGGCACCACCAGAACCAGCCCGCCAAAGACGACCAGGGCAATCAGGACATCCCGGGCTCGCAGCCGTTCATTATAAATGAACGGTTCCAGAAACGTTACAAAAATGGGAAACGATGAATATGTCAGCAGAGCGATGGCCACGGTAGAAATCTGGACCGAGTGAAAAAAGGCCACCCAGTGCACCGCAAGAATCGCCCCCATAAAGACAAAACCCAGCAGGTCTTTTTTGCTCTTTATGCGCATGCCTGTTTTCAAAACCATTAGCACCAGCAAAAGGGCGATGCTGGCAAAAAGCGTTCTGCCGAATACAAGCATGGCCGGCGGTAGATTGATCAGCTTGCCGAACAAGCCCGCCACACCGAACAGCATGACCGACATGTGGATTGATAAGAGCCCCCGGGTTTTGATGTCAATCGTTTTTTTCATTCAGATAGTCGCATATTTACACCGTTAACCCCAAAATACCCTTCCCTATTTAATTGGAATAGCAAGATCATTTATCACGAAATCACGAAAAAATGAAACCACGAAACAACCCATCATTTTATCAAGTTTGTGTAATTCATATGGACAAGGAACCATTTATGAATGGGGATAGTTAAACCCTGAAACCGGATTTGAATATCCAACGCCTAACCATCATGTGTCGGAAGCAGGGCTGAAGCCCTAAACTACATGACCTTAAGCCGATGGCTTTGTAGCCCAAGGATTTATCCCTGATATTTTTTTGGGGGCCAGCCTCGCCTCGGTTTCGAAAAAACGGTTTACCATATCCATATATTGCTCGGGCCGTGTTGACCTTTTTATTTTTTTCAGCGTTTTGTCAAATGGTTCAAACGTCAGCGAAAGATAACGCCACAACCCCTTCATCTTCTTCAGCAGGTGGGAGGGTCCTTTCAGCCAACCGGCATAGGCTTGGAAAAGGGCCGCATGAAATAGCTGCAAGGTCTGGAGTTTGTCTTCTATCCGATCCTGACCGGCTTTAATGACATCCGGCAGAAATGGGTCAGCCAGAAAGCCCCTGCCGATCATCCATTGGCCGATGGAAGTAAACCGTCGGGAGGCGTGCTGAAAATCTTCAAGCGTACGGATATCTCCATTGTACACAACCGGGGATTTGATGATTGGCAGACATTTTTCAAAGGTTTCGAGATCAACAACCCCCTCATAGGCCTGGAGCCCCGTTCTGGGATGAATGATGACCTCTGCAAGGGGATATTGGTTCAACACCGGGAGCAACCTGAAAATTTCCGCATTGGTCTGCCAGCCCAGCCTCACCTTTAGGGACAGCCTGCCCTTCATTGTCGAAAGCGCTTCATCGAGGAATTCATCGATCCTGTCCGTGTAGGGCAGCAGCCCCGACCCCCTCTTTTTGGAGGCCACCATGGGTGAAGGGCAGCCCAGATTCCAGTTGACGGTGTCGTAGCCCATGTCGTAAAGGTAGTTGGCCATTGCAGTGAAATCCGAGGCAACCTTACTGAGTATCTGGGGCACCACGGTCAGCCGGGTGTTGTTTTCGGGCCAGACATCCCGGACATGCCTGCGCCGCACCGTGCAATCTCTCTTGCTGGCAATAAAGGGAGCGATTGCCAGGTCGAAACCGTGGAAGTGCTCAGCAAAGACTTGCCTGAATACACAGTCCGTAAACCCCTTCATGGGGGCCATGTACATAATGAAATTTCTCTTCATAGAATCATTTTTCCTGGGATCACACCGGCTTTTTGCTGAGGGGCTTGCCGCTTGCTCGTCCCACGAAATCGACATTTTGTCAATGCCCGGGGAAAACTGGCGCTGGCGAATGCTCGGTGCAGCCCTGCACGTAATCGAGGCGGTCCCTTCCCTGGAACCATACGACGGCCTCATCGTCAGTGACCTGTTCAACCTAGCTGATTTCAAGACCCTTGTGGATCAGCCCTGCCCGCCGGTGTTGGTCTATTTTCATGAGAACCAAATTACCTATCCCCAGCCTCCAGGTGACAAAGGCGCCTTTCAACTCGGCATCATCAATATCTCCACCGCCCTGGCGGCCGATCTGGTTGTCTTCAACTCCTGTTTTCACAGGGACGCTTTTCTGAAAGCCGTTCCCGAGTTTCTTGACCGGGGGCGTGACTGCAAACCCGAGAAAATCGACCGGAAAATCCAGATAAAATCAGAAGTGCTCTACCCCGGCATCACCCTGGATAACAAAATAACAACCCCTGTGCCCAGGCAGACCCAACCGCCCCTGATCATCTGGAACCACCGCTGGGGTTACGACAAGAACGCTGAAACCTTTTTCGAAGCCATCGAAGCCCTTGAAGCAAAAGGACTTGACTTCCGCCTGGCCCTCATGGGTGAAAACTTCGGCAAGATTCCGGAAGCCTTTGAAACAGCAAGGCAGCAATTTAAAAGCAAGATTGTGCAGTATGGTTACGTGGCAAAGCGGCCGGCATATGAAAGGTGGCTTAAAAAGGGCGCTATTGTGGTCAGCACAGCCATTCAGGAAAATTTTGGCATGTCAATGGTCGAAGCCATGATCATGGGATGTGCACCCCTTATGCCGAACCGCCTCGCATATCCGGAGATTTTACCCGAAATGTACCATGAACCGTTTCTATACAAAAACAAGTACGACCTTGCAGATAAACTGTCGGCCCTGGTAATGAATATCGGGCATAATAGGACTGTTCGCCGGCAATTAACCCATGAAATGCAGTCATTCTTATGGCCAAATACCGTGGCAGGTTTTGATCGCGTATTAGAAAAGCTCGTGGTTTGATTGATATTCACCGCAGAGTCGCAGAGGACGCAGAGGTTTACTATTTTAACCACAGAGAGAAATTTTTAGCCCCAACTACACGCGAACATTTTTTCTCTGCGCCTCGAGTGGAACGGGCGGTGAAAAAAAGGAATGTTAAATATGCTGAAACCCCTGCATTACGACTTACAAATCGAACCGAATCTCAACGATTTTACCTTTGAAGGCCGAGTGGATATCCGATTCGAATCAACTGAACCAGCCCAGGAAATTATCCTCAACTGCCTCGAACTGGCCATATGGGAATGCGCGATCAAAGGCAGGGAGAAATGGCAGCCTTGCACCTTCTGCCTGCTGCCTGAAAAGGAGACGTTGCGCATCAGCCTCCCCACCCCTGTAACGGGCATTGTGGATGTCAGGGTTACCTATACCGGCCAGATCAATGACAAAATGGCCGGCTTTTACCGCAGCGCCTACACCGTGGATGGCAGCACCCGCCACATCGCCGTGACCCAGTTCCAGGAGAGCGATGCGCGGCGCGCCCTACCCTGCATGGACCATCCCATGTACAAGGCCACCTTTGATATCGAGATCATCACACCCCCTGGGCTCACGGCAATTTCCAACAACGCCGTAACAACCCAGGAAACACTGGACAACGGCAAAAAGGCATTCCGTTTCGAGCGCACACCGCGCATGTCCACCTATTTGCTATTTTTCGGTGTCGGAGAATTCGAAACCCTGCAGGACGAACAGGACCGGCGGGTGATGGGCATTGCCCTGCCGGGTTTGGCCGAGAGACTTGCCTTTGGCGTAAAATTCGGCCGCCAAGCCCTGCAGTACTGCGAGTCCTATTATGGAATCCCCTACCCCTTGACAAAGATGGATCTGATCGCCATCCCGGACTTCGCCTTTGGTGCCATGGAAAACTGGGGGGCCATCACATTTCGTGAAAACCTTTTGCTGCATGATTCGCAAAGCACATCAGCCATGGGCGAGCAACGCATCTGTGAAGTCATCGCCCACGAAATAGTCCACCAATGGTTCGGCAACCTGGTGACCCCTGAGGACTGGAAATACCTGTGGCTCAACGAGAGTTTTGCCACCTATTTCGGTTTCGGAATCGTTGATCACTACTACCCTGAATGGGACACATGGGGTCAATTCCTGCAAGGGCAAACCGATACGGCCATGGTGCGTGATGCTCTCAGGGAAACCATCCCCATCGAAATACCCGGTGGGAAACACGTGGTGATCAACACCAGCACGGCCCCGATCATTTACAGCAAGGGCGGCAGCCTGCTGCGCCAGATCCAGGGCTACATCGGCGCGGACAATTTTCGATCCGGGCTGCAACACTACCTGCAGGCCCATCAATACGCATGCGCTTCCAGTCACCACCTGTGGGAGGCCTTTGAAGCTGCTTCGGACCAGCCGGTGACCACCATGGTGGAACAGTGGATCATGCAGCCAGGGTTTCCCCTGGTGGAAGCACATCGGGAGGGCAACAACCTGACCCTTGCGCAAAAACGTTTCACTTATCTCCCCAACACTTCAGACACATTGTGGCCCATCCCTGTGGTTATGGACTTGTTTTCTCGTGGTCGGAAAGCCCTGCGGCAGACGATCACGCTGGACCAGCGCCATAAAACCATCGTTCTGGATGACGATGTGGAAGCCTTCAAGATCAATGCCGGCCAAACAGGGTTTTACAGGACGCGCTACACTGCTTCTTCTGATGTAGAAGCCCTGGTTCGCCTCATCGGCGATCAGGACATGGCGCCTGAAGACCGTTGGGGGGTCCAGAACGACCTTTTTGCCATGGTGCGGGCCGGCCTTGCATCCATGAACGATTACCTGACCCTTTTAGACCGTTATGACAAAGAAACTGCCGATCTCCCCTTGACCAGCATCGATGCCAACCTGTTTGCCGCCAGCCTGGTGCTGGGAGATTCATGGTGGTCTTGCATCACCCAAACAGGCCGTGCATTCACCAACAGGACCATGGAACGTATTGGATATGAGCCCCGCACTGGAGAGGCCCAGGCCACATCCATGTTAAGAGAGCAAATGCTGTGGCACGCCGCCCTCTATGGTGATGAGGGGGCAATGCAATTTACCGCCGCACAATTCAACGCCTTTGCAGAAAACGGATCAATTCATCCTGACCTGGCGCGCAGCGTCATGCAGGCAGGAATGCTTCAGGGTGGGGAAAAAGCCTTCAGGTTTCTGTGCCAGCGATTAGAGACCACCGACAGCGAGCACGAACGCATGAACATTCTCATGGCTTTGGGGAGCCAGAAAAATCCCGACCTGATCCGGGAAACCTGTGACTACACCCTGGAACATGTACCGGACCGCAACAGGTTCATTCCCCTGGTGTCGCTGTGCCTCAACCCCCATGCTATTCCGCTGATGTGGGACTGGTTTCTGGAGCATGTGCAGGAGCTCGAATCCTTTCATCCCCTGCTGTACGAAAGAGTCATTGCCGGCATCGTGCCCTTTGCCGGAATGAAAAGTCCCGAGGCTGTGAATGATTTTTTTATGCCCTACATGAAAAAGCACCCACAGACCATTGACGTGGTCAAGCTGTCCCTTGAGAAGCTGGAAATCAACCTGGCCATGCGTACGGCAGCCGGCCGGACTACTGGAGGGAAAAGCGTTAAGGACCCGTAAACCCATGGCTGAGTCAAAGCCGATGCTTAACAAAAGCCGAATATTTCAAAAAACGATACCCTGGGTGGTTTCGATAGGAATTCTCATTTACCTGTTAAACAAATCCTATATGTCTTGCTCCAGGCAACGGGCTTCTTTCTTTTTGACATACTTGTTGTTTATTTTGCACTTTCAATCTTCGGCCTGAAGATCGAATTTTTATTGTTTATCGCCATCTTTCCAATCGCCAGGCTTATCGAAGCCCTACCCATATCTGTGATGGGTTTGGGCACAAGTCAAATGGCTATGATATGGTTGCTCACGCCGCTTGTGGATAGTTTGGCAGAAAAATCAGCTGTCGTTGCTTCCATATTGGCATTCAGCTTGCTGATAACCATATTCTCAAATTTGAGTCGCTTTGCTATTGGGGCTGTAGGCGTTAAATGTTCACCTGAGAATGTCTGGGAATCGAAAGGAAAGTGAAATGAATATGCCGCGAAGACTCTAAGCCACGAAGGAGTCAAGGGGCAAGTCATAGCTGTTAGTTCGTAGCTCACAGCCTGCTCTCAGCTACGAGCTATGAGCCAATTTCCAACTTGGACCCTTGACCCCTCGACTCCTTGGACCCTTGTTTTCTCAAAGCCTTTGCGTCTTTGTGGCATTCTTTATCTTTCTTGCCGCTTCAAACGCGGGCCAGTTTCCTGCCCAACTCCTCGGCCTGCTTCATCAGCACGGTATTTGAAGAAATTTCACCGGGTGCCTCTGCGCTGCCGTAAACCATGCCGTCCATCTTTGCGCCCACGTAGCGAAAAGCATCCTGAAAGCTGCGCAATGCATTTACACAGCCCGAATTGAAGGGGTCGGTGTCGCCGTAGCTCATGGCAATGGCAATTCGTTTTTTGTACAGTGGGTTCACGGTAAATTCCGCGTCGAACAGGCCAAAACAACGATCCATGAAAATCTTGGTCTGGGCCGTCATGTTGAACCAGTACACCGGGGTAGCGATGACCAATGCGTCTGCCGCCACTATTTTCGGATATAAGGACTGCATGTCGTCATCCACGACACACCCCTTGCTGTTTTTCTTTTTACAGGCATAGCAACCCTGGCAGGGCTTGATGTCCAGGCCGTTCAGATAGACTGTCTCCACCTCAGCACCTGCGGATTCCGCTCCCTGAACGATTTGTTTGGCTAGCGTTGTGGTGTTGCCTTTCTTGCGGGGGCTTCCCAAAAGAACCAGAATTTTTTTTGCATTGTCCACAATATTACCTCCATTTCATTTTTTATTTTTATTAGCGATAAATTTTCAGCCACTAAGGCTCTAAGTCTCTAAGGAATAACCATGAAACCCTTTGTGCCTTTGCGTCTTAGTGGCAATCTATGTCAATTTGAAATGATCTCGATTTCTCGATGCCCTGCAGCATGATACAGGTAATTCTTTGCCGGTTGGAGAAAAGGCTTCAGCGTCTCCTCATCGAGCTCCCTCTTCACTTTTGCAGGTGCCCCGGCCACCATTTGATAAGGCCCGACAACCTGCCCTTCCCGGACCACTGAACCGGCGGCCACGACACTGCCTTTTTTCACATGGGCGCCATTCAGTACAATCGCCCCGATGCCGATAAGGCAGTCATCTTCGATAGTGCCCCTTACGTAAACATATATTTTTAGGATTCAAGGGGTCCAGGGTTCGAATAATGTGCTGAAAAGTCTTAAAGCCTAAAGCCTGAACCTTGGGTATATAGAAACCAGATATATCTGAACTCAAAAAGAAGCTGACAGCGTTTCACTCCTTAAACCAAACACTTGACCCCTTGAATCCTTGAATCCTCGAACCCTATATTATCGTGTCAACTGTCTATACCGAATCCTTTGTGGGACATCGGCATCCGCGCCCAGACGTTTTCTGCGGTCAGCCTCGTATTCAGTCCAGTTGCCATTGAAGAACACCACCTGGCTATCACCCTCGAAGGCCAGAATATGGGTTACGATGCGGTCCAGGAACCAACGGTCATGGCTGATCACCACAGCACAGCCTCCAAAATTTTCCAGGGCTTCTTCCAGGGCTCTCAACGTGTTGACGTCCAGGTCGTTGGTGGGCTCATCCAGCAGCAAAACATTGGCACCCTCCTTCAGCATCTTGGCCAAATGCACCCGGTTACGCTGCCCGCCGGACAGGTTCCCCACCTTGCGCTGCTGCTCGGAGCCGGAGAAGTTGAATCGCGCCACGTAAGCACGCGAGTTGACCTGCCTGCCGCCGATGTCCATCTGTTCCTGACCGTTGCTGATTTCCTCCCAGATGCTCTTTTGCGGGTCCAGTTCACGACTCTGGTCGACATACGCCAACTGCACCGTGTCACCGATGCGAAAATCGCCCTGATCAGGATGATCCTGGTTGGTTATCATTCTGAAAAGCGTGGTCTTGCCGGCGCCGTTGGGGCCGATGATGCCCACGATAGCGCCCGGGGGCAGCTTGAACTGCATGGATTCCATGAGGAGGCGATCCCCAAAGCCCTTAGTAACCCCGTCTGCCTCGATGACCACATCGCCCAGCCGGGGTCCGGGCGGGATGTAGAGTTCCAGTTTCTTGTCCTGTTCTTGGGTTTCCTGGTCCATCAGTTTTTCATAAGCGTTCACGCGGGCCTGGTTCTTGGCATGACGCCCTTTGGGAGCCATGCGTATCCATTCGAGCTCCCGCTGCAACGTTTTCCTGTGGGCGCCCTCAGCCTTTTCCTCCCTGCGTAAGCGCTCTGATTTCTGCTCCAACCAGGAGGAATAGTTGCCTTTCCAGGGAATGCCGTATCCCCGGTCCAGTTCGAGTATCCAGCCGGCGACGTTATCCAGAAAATAACGATCGTGGGTTACGGCAATGACAGTCCCCTGGTATTGCTTCAAGTGGTGTTCCAGCCAGGCAACGCTTTCCGCATCCAGATGGTTGGTGGGTTCGTCCAGGAGGAGGATATCGGGCTTCAGCAGCAACAAACGGCACAAGGCCACACGACGTTTTTCACCGCCGGACAAAACCCTGACCTGAGTTTCTCCCGGGGGGCATCGCAGGGCGTCCATAGCCATCTCCAGCCGCGAGTCGAGATCCCAGGCATCCAGATCATCAAGTTTTTCCTGAACCTCCCCCTGGCGTTGAATCAGCTTGTCCATGGCATCGCCGTCCATGGGCTCGGCAAAACGGTTGTTGATCTCTTCGAACTCCTTGAGCAGGTTTACGGTTTCCTGAACACCTTCCTCCACCACTTCGCGAACGCTTTTGTCCACATCCACCAGTGGTTCCTGTTCAAGATAGCCGATGGTAAAGCCCTTGGAAAGGATGGTTTCACCGTTGAAGTCTGTGTCCACACCCGCCATGATATGCAGAAGGGTGGATTTTCCAGAGCCGTTCAGCCCCAGGACGCCTATTTTCGCGCCGTGAAAATAAGAGAGCGAGATGTCTTTCAACACGGCTTTCTTGTCATAATACTTGCTGACCCTGATCATGGAATAGATGATTTTTTCCGTATCTGTGCTCACGTTGTTGCTCCAGTGTGTTTGGATGAAGATTTTCTAGGATTAAGCCTTTGAACGATGCAGAAGAAACAAAGAGACAGAGTGTCTAAGATACAAAGCTTTTTTCGCTATCACTCTGTTTCTCTGCCTTTCTGTCTCTTTGTCACTGTCCCGTCACTTTTAGCGCCAAGCTACAAGCTTTCCTGAAAATAATCCAGCAATGTCGACATGGCCTGGGTTTCGCTTAAATGCGCAAGGCCCCTGCGGATTTTGATGATCTCTTGGTGGTGGTCCTTGTCCAACAACAGCTCTTCCTTACGGGTCCCGGAGGCATTGATATTGATAGCCGGCCATATCCTCTGCTCCGCGCACTCACGGCTGAGCACAAGATCCGTATTACCGGTCCCTTTGAACTCCTGGTAGATGATGTCGTCCATGCGGCTGCCGGTTTCCACCAGAATGGTGGCGAATATGCTCAATGACCCGCCGTGTTCGATGTTGCGGGCCGCCCCGAAGATTTTACGGGGAAACTGAAGCGCGTTAGCGCCAAGGCCGCCTGTCATGGTACGCCCACGGCTGTCTATTTTCGCATTAAAGGCCCGGGACATGCGGGTCAGCGAGTCAATGAATACAACCGCATCACGCCCGGCTTCGGCGCACAGAATGGCCGTGTGCATGGCCAGGCGCGTCATGCGCATGTGCTGGTCAATGCTCTGGTCGGCCGAAGAAAAAAGGACGTGGGCATCCTTGAGGCCCCGTTTGAAATCGGTCACCTCTTCCGGCCGTTCATCCACCAGCAGTACGAAAATATCCACATCTGGATGGTTCATGGATATGGAGTTGGCCATGTGTCTCAAAATGGTGGTTTTCCCCGCCTTGGGCGGGGCAATGATGAGACCGCGCTGTCCTTTTCCCACCGGTGCCATCATGTCGATGGTCCTGCCGGTATGGTCGTCGTTGCCCTGGGTAATGATTAATTTTTCCTCGGGGCTGATGCTAACCCGGTTCTGCAGGCGTTCATAGGTAATGAAGGTGTCCCAGGTAACATTGTTAATGGTTTCAACTGTTTCCAATTTAAGATTGCCGCTCCGGGGGTCACCCGGCACGGCCATTCCGGTGATTAATCCGCCTTCCGGCAGCTGGTAATCACCAATTAATCCCGCATGAACGAACACATCTTCAGGGCTGGGCCTATAATTGTTTTCAATGGCCCTTAAAAAACCAAAACCCCTGTCTGTTATTTCCAAATGCCCTGTTACCTGTTCCAAAATTCAAGTCTCCTCCTAATCCCTATAGATAAACAACGTCCTAAGGCCATGGTTTGTCTGTAGGGATTGGTTAACTAGATTTTATTTAAAATCTATATAATAGCGGTTGTCATGCGCCGGGTAGAATGGCTGTTGCCTATAAGATATCTTTCGTAGGCTATTCGTCTGTATCGAAACAATGGTTGACAACCGATACTTCAGGTGCCTGTCCGATACATGCTTTCAGTAACCTTAACATAAAAGAGTCTGGTGAGCAAATGCCATCCAATATTCCCGGACAGTATCTCTATAACACTTGACCCAAGTGATTAGAGTTGTTCTAAATCTCTGGAAAAGACAAAAATACGTCCTATTTCGGTGTGTTATTCTTACGCCTGATCTATTGACATCCTAAAATCAACGACTATTTTATCCCTAATAAAATTGTGTTCCGCGATTTTATAAAACGCGACATAAGTCGCTACCGTACGAACGTATACTTAAACTATACCTAAATTGAGCGATTGTCGAGGCTTGCCCGCCTTTGGCGGTGTTACCGCAGGTACAAGGAAGATGTTGTTTCGCTATAGTGATCTATGCGGTATGGCATCTGACACCGTAGATGCGGTAAGATCGGCAATCCCGCAGGGTTTCAAATTTTAAGAATTCAAACGGATGTAATCAATTGAAAATATATATATTCTAAATATTCTTAAAATTTGAAACGCTCAATAATAGGAAGGAGGAAACAGCACTTATGGGTACCACCAAACAGACCTATCAGTTTAAAACCGAAGTTCAGCAACTATTGAAACTCATTATCAACTCCCTCTACTCCAACCAGGACATTTTTCTGAGGGAATTGATCTCGAATGCGTCCGACGCCAACGACCGGCTCAGGTTCAAGGCCCAGACCGATCCCGACATACTTGAGGGAGACGGTGATTTCAAGATTAAAATCACAACGGACAGCGTTAACCGGACCATTACAATTGCCGATAACGGGGTCGGCATGACCACTGAAGAGGTCATGGAAAACATTGGTACCATCGCCAAGAGCGGTACCGCCGCCTTCCTGGAAGCCCTTGAAAATTCTAAGAAGGAAAGCGTCCTGACACCGGAATTTATCGGCCAGTTTGGGGTTGGCTTCTACAGCGCCTTTATCGTGGCGGACGAGGTTACCCTTTTAAGCAGGACGGCCGGTGCTGACACTGCCGTTAAATGGTGGTCCAAAGGGGATGGCGAATATGCCATCGAAGAAGCTGAAAAAGAGAGCCGGGGCACAACCGTCGTTCTCAAACTGCGCGAAAAGGAAGAGGGTGAAAAGGACTTCACCGAAGAGTGGACCCTCCGCGACATCATCAAACGGCATTCCGATTTTATCTCCTACCCCATCGTCATGGATGTGGAAAGGGAGGAGCCAGTGCTGGATGCCGAGGGTAAACCCATCAAAGAAGACCAGATCCTGGACCAGGATGGCAAGCCCCTAGGCCCGGAAAAGGATAAAACCGTCAAGGTAACCAAGGAGGAAACCCTCAACTCCATGAAGGCCATCTGGGCCAGGGACAGAAAGGATGTTTCCGACAAGGAATACAACGAGTTTTACAAACATGTCAGCCATGACTGGGAAGACCCCATGGAACGGCTGCATTTCAAGATGGAAGGCACCACTGAATACAGTGCCCTTTTATACGTCCCCTCCCACGCGCCCTTCGACCTCTTCAACGCCGACCGTAAGCACGGTGTCAATCTCTACTGCAAGCGGGTTTTCATCATGGACGACTGCAAGGAGCTCATCCCCGAGTATATGCGCTTTGTCAAGGGCGTGGTGGATGCCGCCGACCTCAATCTCAACGTGAGCCGAGAAATTCTCCAGCAGGACCGCCTGGTGCGCAACATCCGCAAGAACATGCTGAAAAAGCTGTTTAAACTCTTGTCCGACATGGATGGGGAAGCCTATGACAAGTTTTATGACGAATTCGGCCAAGTGCTCAAGGAAGGCATTCATACTGATTTCGACAACCGGGATAAACTCTCCCACCTCATCCGTTACAAGACCACCCGCTCCGAAGACAAATGGGTTTCTCTGAAAACCTACATTGAAAATATGAAGGTGGACCAGAAGGATATCTATTACATCACCGGTGACAACCTTGCCGCACTGTTGAACAGCCCCCATTTGGAAAAGCTGAAAGAGAAGGAATATGAAGTGCTGCTGATGACCGATCCGGTGGATGAATGGGTAACCCAGTCCCTGACCGAATATGAGGGAAAATCCTTCAAAAGCGCTGAAAAGGGCGACCTGGATCTGGACGATGTGGATGAAAAGAAGAAGGACGAATTCAATTCGCTGTTCGAATTCATCAAATCGGAACTGGAAGAAAAGGTCAAGGAGGTCAAACCCTCAACCCATCTGAAACATTCCATTTCCTGCCTTTCGGGCAATGCTTATGACATGAGCGCTTACATGGAAAAAATATTGAAATCCTCTGGCCAGAGCCCGGAAGCAGCTAAACGCATCCTGGAACTGAACATGGACCACCCCGCCCTGGAGGGATTCAAAGCCCTGTTCGAGGCTGACAAGGACGATGATAGACTGAAAGATTACAGCCGGCTCATCTTCGACATGGCCCTTATCAGCGAAGGCGGCAAGATCGACGACCCGGCTGATTTCAGCAAAAGAATCGGTGATCTCATGGCCAATGCCATGATGCCTTCAGCAGAATAGTCAATTTTCAATAATATGCCACGAAGGCGCCAAGACGCTAAGAAGATAAATGCTCTCTTTGCGTCTTCGGGTCTTTGTGGCTGTAATTTTTGCCTTTTTTATGCTACAAAAAGCAGATGATTTCCTCGAACATGACCAAACCGCACTTCTCACCAAGAATTTTCTATTTTAGGGCAGCCGCCCTTCTCGCGATCTTGATCATTGTTTCAAGTTGTGCGCTGAAACCCGTCAAACCCGGTGCCCGGGGCATACCGAGCTCTCTTGGAAACGATACAAACCGGATCAAGTCCGATCTCTACGCGCAGTATAACGCCTGGGATAAGGTAGGCTACCGGCATGGGGGCATGTCCAAAAACGGTGTGGACTGTTCAGGCTTCGTGCACATCACCTTCCGGGACAGATTCGGTGTGACCTTGCCCAGAAGCACATCCCAGATGGACAAAGAAGGCACTGAAATCAGGCAAAGGGACCTCATTGCTGGTGATCTCGTATTTTTTAAAACAGGAACGTTTACCAAACACGTGGGCATCTACCTGGAAAAAAGAAAGTTTCTGCACGCCTCCACCACGGTAGGTGTAACCATCTCCAGTCTGGACAACAAATACTGGAAGAAGTGCTTCTGGCAGGCGCGCAGGATCTGATTATGGGGATAAAATGGACTATGAAGATATCGAGCTAAGTAAAATTGATGCTTTTGTAAACTTGAAAGGCAAACAGGTTCTGGAAGTCGGCTGTGGAGACGGCAGGCTGTCAGCTTTTCTGGCCCGGGAAGCTGAAAACCTGATTGCCGTTGACCCTGATGAAACCCGTATAGAGGCGGCCAGGCAAGCCGTCAAAGGCGTGGATTTCCGCATCGGCTCAGGTGAATTCCTTGAATTTTCAGAAGATTCGTTCGATCTTGTCTTCTTTGGTTTTTCCCTCCACCATCATCAGGACGGTTTCGCCGCTCTATCGGAAGCAAGGCGCGTACTGAAACCCGGAGGGGACATCCTGATCATTGAGCCCACAATTATGAGCGAGTACACGCAACTGGTGGCAATCTTTGAAAAAGAGGAACCCGCTCTGCTCAGAAAAGCTCAAAAAGCCATTGAACCCTTAAACACGGCCATTTCCCGACAGGAAACATTTGTTGTTTATCACTATTTCGAAACCGAAGAGGATTTTCTAAATCACTACACCGTAAAGTATGGTGGAGGAATCGGAAACAACGCCAGCCGTCAAGCGCTGCGCAGGATCATCGGCGACAAACGGTTCACCACTCCCATATGTGTCGACGATGAATGCACCATCGCCTTGATATCGGGTAAAACCCTGGCGGCACATACAGTCTGACCCTATGATGGGGACACTATATGACACCAGAAGCATCATCCCTGAAACGGGTCGTACTGATAACGGGTGCATCGGCCGGATTCGGCAAAGCCTGTGCAGAACATTTAGGACAGCGCGGTTTTCAGGTCTACGGGACCAGCCGTTCCGCTTGTTTTGATGCTGATTCTCCGTCAAAGTCCCAAAAGCAGCCATCCTTTTTTACCATCCCCATGGACGTCCGCGATACAACCTCAGTGGAGACCGGGATCAGATACATTCTCGACAAAGAGGAACATATCGACATCGTGGTGAACAATGCCGGATTCGGCCTGGCCGGGGCTTTTGAGGACTGCAGCGTTGAAGAAATAAAAGGCCAGTTCGAGACCAATGTTTTCGGGGTGGTCAGGGTCTGCCAATCCCTGATCCCACACATGCGGAAACGAAAACAGGGTGTCATCGTTATTATCGGGTCCTTGGCTGGCAGGATCGGCATCCCTTTTCAGAGCGCCTACAGCGCTTCCAAATTCGCCCTGGAAGGCTTTGCCGAAAGCCTGCGCATGGAGGTCAAGCCCTTTGGCATTCAGGTGGTGCTCATCGAACCGGGCGATTTCAAAACACACTTCACCCGCAACCGCATGGTTGCTGAAAAGTCACGGGATAATTCCGTTTATACCCCTGTCTTCAAGCGCGCCGTGGGCGTCATGGAAAACGACGAACAGAATGGCCCGCCCCCTGTTGGCTTGGCGCGCCTCCTGGAAAAAATATTGCAGACCCCTTCCCCTGCCCTGCGGTATCCGACTGGAAAAATGCCCTCCCGTCTGGCAGTAAAATTGAAGGCCGTGTTGCCGGGCAAGGTTTTTGAATGGCTGGTGATGAAGGCGTACAAGCTGCATTGAATTTGTTGCAGCCGTTGCACATTGCCGGCAGGTCTCAGAAAAAATCAATCACGAAAACACGAAATTCTAAAAGCACAAAAAAATGTGTGAACATTTTTGTGGTTTCTCTTTTTCGTGTTGAAGGGTCCTACGTTTTCACATCGATTCGGTTACAGCGGCTGAAACCAATGCAAAAAGCGTTCA
>RCNC010000756.1_pt1 | contig 21038 bp, 17 predicted proteins | sample 2041301 | NCBI WGS metagenome assembly RCNC01 (sample SAMN09708231, study PRJNA481090) | Marine sediment metagenome, whole genome shotgun sequencing project. | biome: marine sediment; feature: ocean; material: sediment; isolation source: Sewage treatment plant 13A marine sediment (STP13A) ...
GCTCCTTCAGGGGCCATCACCAACCGCACGTCGTTGAACCGCTCATAGCGGTAGAGGGAGTACATGCCACCTTGATAAAGGGTCACCACCTGACAGTTCAGGCCGGTGGAATCGGAGCACTCTGCGGTTATGGCCTGGACGACCGAATCCCGCTGTTCAACCTGGCCCTGGGCACCGGAAGCCGTTACAGCACCCCGGACTTGGGCCGTGACATCTTCGATGGACCTGAGCTGGTCCACCCACATGCCCGGGCATTGCTTCTCATCGGCACGGTTCTGGGCTACGAAACCGGTTTCCTGGTAGCTCGTATCCGGCGGTGAAACGGCTGTGATACAACCCCGGGCACAGTGATGGTTGGTCATCACCAGTCCGTTCTCCGACACGAATGAGGAGGAGCACCCCGGCAGCCGGATGGAGGCCAGCCTTACGTGCTCCAGCCAATCCTGGGTGGGGCGGAAATCGTAGGTCTGTTCCCAGTAATCCAGGGGTGGGGCGTCGAAGGTCCACATGGTCCCGAACTCCTCGAAGAACCCTGTCTGGCTCTGGGGAGGCTGGGGTGGGGCCTGGGCGGAGAGGAGCTGGGCGGTTATCAGTAGTCCAACTGGCGCCGCCAACACAGAAGCAAGACACTTCTCCAGGATTTTCATCGCTAGGTCACCCTGAAATTCTATTGGGGGGGAGAGGGCACAGTCATCGGCGCTCCTACCGAGCTGCGCCGATCTGAGAGAATTGTAAAGGAATTGGACATGAATCGCACCCCAAGGCGGAGCCCTGGATCGGATGCCCTAGTCGGGGTCTTCCACTCCCCCCCCGGCCTGGGCCCTTAACAGTTCCTCCAAGGCTTTGAGGCTCGGGGAAGGGGTCAGGCCCAGGGAGTCTTTGAGAATGGTGGAGAATCTCTGATAGAGGCGGAGAGCCGCAACACGATCACCTAATGCCATCAACAGCTCCATGAATCGTTCGACGGTTGTCTCGTCCGGACACACCATTCCGAGGGCCCTTTTCGCTGTCCTTTCTCCCTCCTCCAAGGCTCCTCGGAGAACCTGATCTCGAGCCAGGGACCACGCACAACTAGCCGCAGAGTCCAGCAACAGATCCCGCTCCGCCTGGACCCACTCCTCGAACCCCGGGGCACCCTGGATGTGGAATCCACGGAGGAAGTCACCCCCGTAGTACTGGAGAGCGTCACCCCATCGGCGCTCATCCACGGCCCCCCGAAACTGGACAGCGTCAGCGATCACAACGGAGGAGTCCAATCCGACCTCCTCAGCACCTCGAGAAAGGATGGCCTGCACGGGGAGTTCCCGACGAAGGAAAGATAGGCTTTGGGAGAGGGCGTTCCGGGCCCGGGTCTGCTCCATCTCCGGCCAGAATAGGGAGAGCAGGGAATCCCTTCGATGTAGGCCGGGTGGGCGAGCCACGGCCAGGTAGGCCAGGATCGCAAACCTCTTGGGCTGGGAAAGGACCGATATGAGTTCCCCACCGCCGAAGGCGGACAAATCCAGGGCACCCAGCGTCCGGAGGATCACCATGGTCCGGCAGAAGCGGATTTCAAGGTTCTCCGATCCCGTTGAATAGAATCAAGTTGGCTTAGAGTTCTCCAAGATCGTGTGTAGCTTATGCGCTAGTCAAGGAAAACCATCACCACCTGGTTTCCACCCCTACCCCTTCTCGAACATCCCCTCTATGGGGCACCACTTGGTGAAGCTGCTCTGAAGGAGGTTCAGGCCGGTGAAGGCTACGACGAGGTAGAGCCAGGGGCTCACCCAATAGCCAAGGGCCAGGAAGACGAGAACCATGATCCCGGCCATGCGCCGGACGATATAATGCGTTTCGTTGCTGCACATGTTACACCACCTTGTCTGCGTCGAGCATGAATGCGGTAATCCCACAGCCAGGGCCGGCTCTCTCGTCCAGGGCCCTCAGTTCACCGCAGAGGGTCTGACAAATCGTCCCGTCCACGGCTGCGAAATAGAGTGTGTTGGATCCTGGGAAGGCCCGGCTTCCGAATTTCCTACCCGAGACCCCCTTCCCCAGGACGTTCGGCAACTCGGTGAATCCTGGAATTTCATGATCGTCCAGGAGTTTCTCCACCTCTTCCTGATGGTTCGAATCCACCATAATCATCAGAAGTTTCATGTCAGCTTTCCTCGGTCTCCGATCCCTTCCCCAGCTCAAAATAGAGGAGGGGGATCGCTATAAGGGTCAGGCCGGTAGCCACGATCGCCCCGCTGATCATGGCGACTCCGAGGCCTTGGAAGATGGGGTCCTGGACCATGACCAGGCCTCCGACCACCACAGCCAGTGCGGTGAGGATGATGGGCCTGGATCGGATGAGGCCTGAGTTGACGACGGCCTCCCTCAGCCCTTGGCCCCGTTCGAGGCCCAACTGGACGAAGTCGACAAGCAGAATGGAATTCCGAACGATGATCCCCGCCAATGCGATCATCCCGATCATGGAGGTGGCCGTGAAGAACGCACCCATCAGGGCATGAGCCGGTAAAATCCCGATCAGAGTAAGGGGAATGGGTGCCATGATCACCAGGGGCACCGTGAAAGACTGGAACCAAGCTACCACCAGAACATAGATGAGCACCAAAACTGCTGCGAAGGCGATTCCCAGATCCCTGAACACCTCCCGGGTGATCTGCCACTCTCCGTCCCACACCAGAAACGACTCCTCGGTCAGGGTGGGAGACACGCCCCAATGCCGTTCCACGCCAGGGAGGGCTTCGTCCAACGGGTCACCCATCTGGATCATGGCGTAGGCTGGGCTCTCGAGAGATCCTGCCACGTCGGCCGTCACGTACACCACCGGCCGAAGGTTCTTGTGATGAATGGGCTGCATGGCGGGCACGCTGTCCAAGGTGGCCAGCGTTCCCAGCTGCCGGGCCCCTCGGGGCGTCGCCAGGGGAACGGAAGCAAGGTCCAGGACCGTAGCCGAAGCTGAATCAGCCAATTGAAGTCGAATGGCCACGGGTTCCGCCGCGTCATCGTCGTGCAGGAGACCCACCTGAGCCCCACCGACGGAAGCGGCGATGCTCTGGGCGATCTGCTGGGGGTTCGTTCCCGCTCTGAGAGCCTCGGCCTGGGAGATTGCGGCCCTGACCTGAGAATGCTCGGCGGCCACGGTCCAGTCCACATCCACAACCCCGTCGCTGGCCAGAAAAACCTCCCGCACCTTCCCAGCCACCCGAATCTGCTCCTCATAGGTGGGTCCGTAGATCTCGGCTGTGAGGGTGGCCATGACAGGGGGTCCCGGGGGAATCTCGGCGAGTTTCACCGAAGCTCCGTAGAACTGGGCCACCGAGTCTACGGCCGGACGGAGGCGAAGGGCGATGCCGTGACTCTGAAGATCCCGATCGTGCTTGGGCTTCAGGTTCACCTGGACGTCGGCCACAGTGGGGCCACGGCGGAGGAAGTAGTGCCGAACCAGCCCGTTGAAGTTGAAAGGAGCCCCGATGCCGGCATACGTCTGAACGTCGCTCACTGCCTTGTCCCCGGCCACGGTCAAAGCCAGGGCCTGGGCGACCTCTGCGGTTCGCTCCAGGGACGTACCCTCCGGCATATCCACGATGAGCTGGAACTCACTCTTGTTGTCGAAGGGGAGCATCTTCACCGTCACCAGACGGAGGGGCACCAGAGTCATCGACAGGAAGAGGAGGACCACCATCCCTCCGTAGGTCAGATACCTGAGACGGGTGTCGGCGATGAGGCGTTTCATCAACCGGCCGTACCAGTTGGCGAGACGCCCGGTCGGCACTTCTTCGTGGGCTGGATCAACCGGTTCACCCGACAATGGCGCCTCTGGCGACAAGGGCGCCTCAGGGCCGTGTCCTTTCACCAACCGGACCGCAAGGTAAGGGGTGACGATAAAAGCCACGGCCAAAGAAAAGAGCATGGCCACAGAAGCCCCGACGGGAATCGGTTCCATATAGGGGCCCATGAGCCCGGACACGAAGGCCATGGGCAGAATGGCGGCAATCACCGTGAAGGTGGCCAGAATCGTCGGATTCCCCACCTCGTCAACGGCCAACACCGCCGCCTCGTCCGGGGGACGCTGCTTGAGGCTCAGATGCCGGGCGATGTTCTCCACCACCACGATGGCATCATCCACCAGGATCCCGATGGCAAAAACCAGAGCGAACAGCGTGATCCTGTTCAGGGTGTACCCGTAGAGCCGGTACACAAGAAGGGTCAGGGCCAACGTCACGGGAACGGCCACCAGGACCACGATGGCCTCCCGCCATCCCAGGGCGAGCCAGACCAGAAGGACCACACCGAACGTTGCCACCAGAATGTGGAACAACAGCTCTTCCGACTTCTCGGTTGCAGTCTCCCCGTAGTCCCGGGTTACCGTCACCCGGACATCGTCAGCCACGACCTTACCCCTCAACTCCTCAACTCGCTGCAAGGCGCTGTGGGCGATGGTGGCGGCGTTCTTCCCTTCCCTCTTGGCCAGGGCGATAGTGACGGCTGGTTCAAAATCCTCGCCTCTCCCGCCGCCAGGGAGAAAGGCCACGTACTGATCTGGCTTGGCCGGTCCGTCTCGGATGATTGCCACGTCCCTGAGCCGAATGGCCCGATCGTCCATCACTGCCACAACCACCTCACCTACGTCGTCGGCGTCCCTGAGAAGGTGGCCGATGCGAACGGGCACGCTTCTGTTTCCAGCCACGAGGTTTCCTGCCGGAAGCTCGGCATTCGCAGCGCCGAGGGCCTGGAAAACAGCACCTCCAGAGAGCCCTCTGGCAGCCAGCGCCTGAGGATCCAGCGTCACGGAAACCTCCCGTGGGGCGCCCCCGATGACCCACGTCTCTGCCACATCAGGAAGACGCTTCAGCTCGGAGGCCAGTTCCACGGCCTGCTGCCGAAGGAGGTATCCGTCTCCCTCGTCCGTCCCGCCGGAGAGAGTGAGGGTGAGGATGGGGACTTCATTGATGCCGTGGAGGGTGACAAAGGGCGGCGTAGCTCCCGGCGGAATCTTGTCCATGTTCGCCATGAGTTTGCCGTACAGCCGGGTGAGCGCCAGCTCCGGCTCCGTACCCACTTTGTACCGGGCCGTAACCATGGCGCCGTCGTGTTGTGCCACCGAGTAGACGTAGTCCACATCGGCGATTTCCCAGATAGCCCGCTCCAAGGGCTCAACCAGGCGCCGCTCCACCTCTTTGGGCGTCGCACCGGGCATTCCCACGGCTACGTCGATCATGGGAACTCTGATCTGGGGCTCCTCTTCCCGAGGTGTGCTCATGACCGCCCCGAGCCCCAGGACCAGGGAGAACGCCGTGACAAGAGGCGTCAGTTTCGAGTTGAGGAAGCGCTGTGCGATTCCCCCAGAAAATCCGGTTTTCATTGGGCGGCCTCGGTGTTGGCGAGGACGATCTCGTCACCCTCGGTGAGCCCGCTGAGCACTTCCACCCTTGTCTCATCCACTGCCCGCCCGAGGCGGATCCACCGCAATGCCACGCCATCAGAAGTCACAACCCGGACTCCGGTGAGCTGGCCTCGTCGCACCACAGCGGTGATGGGAACGGTGATTGCCTCGGTGGTCCCGGAGGGAACCAGGCCCGTCACGCTGACACCCGTCGGCCAATCGGCCGGGAGCATTACCCGAACCTCTACGGTCTTGGACATGGGGTCGGCCCCTGCCGCCACCACTCGGACCGGGGCATCGGAAACCCGGCCCCCGAGAGTGGTCACCTGAATCATGGACCCCAACTCCAAGCCCATCGCTGCATGAACCGGAACCGCCAGGCGACCCTCCCGTGGACCCGCCTCTTCCACAACCAGGAGAGGCATTCCAGGAGCAGCCACATCACCCAGGTCTATGTATCGGCCTACCACTTCACCGGCGAAGGGCGCTCGAATGGAAGCGTAGCTTCCCGCCGTCTCCACTTCCTGGAGGGAAGCGGTTGCCATGGCCACCTGGGACTCGGCCTGGGTCAGTTGCAGGTATGCCTGATCCCTCTGCACCTGGGGAACCACGTCCTGGGCCAGAAGGGCATCCATTCGTTTGGCGTGCTTTTCCGCCTCATCCCGGCCCGCCGTAGCCACCATTACCGCCGCCTCAGCCTTCGCCTGATTGGCGGCGATATCCGCCGTACCCAACCGAATCAGAATCTGCCCAGCTCCCACCCTCGAGCCCACATCTGTGTTGAGCTCGGTGACTCTGGCCATCATTCGTGTGGTGATCTCTGCCCGGTTTCGGGCGACGACGGTCCCCTCGACGGGGAGGTTCAGCTGAATCACTTCCATCTGGACTGGGACCCCGGCTCCATACTCGGTGGTTCCGGCGTGCGAGTCTTCAGGGGAATGAGAGCCTCCACAGGCGGTCAGAGCCGCCACCATCCCAAGAACTACGGCTCCAGCTTTCATCGATCGAATACTCCGTATGCGAGGTCCAAAGCAGCGTGGGCGAGAACCAGATCACGCCGCGCGGAAAGTTCAGAGAGGGTTGCGTTGGTTGATGCAGCCTGCACGTCAAGAAGCTCGGTTATGGGCGCGGTGCCACTGGTGTATCGGGCCTGGGCCTGCTCAAGGGCCACCCGCCCCTCAGCCGCGGCTCGGGAAGCCACGGAGGCTCCTTCTCCGGCCGCCTCCACCATTCGGAGAGCCTGGAGGACCTCTACTTCAGCCTGGCGGTATGCGGCGTTACGCTCAGCCTTTACCGCAGCCTCCTCGGCCTTGGCGGCTCGCACGGAACCCACACCGGCCAGACCATTGAAGGGAGTCCAGCTGAGACCTATCCCGACCGTCCAGTCCCCGCTCCCGTTGCCGAATGGGGCGTCCTGGGCGTAGTGGCCTACGGCACCGAAGGCTGCCAGGGATGGAAGTTGGGAAGCCCACGCCTTTTTCACCCCTTTTGCCGCAGCCTCCTCTCCAGCGGTATACGCCTGGAGATCCCCCCGCTCCTCCCAGGAGCAGTCGGGGTTCTCCCCTCCGTCCGACGAGACACATGCTGAGGGAGACACGAGACCCGAGAGATCATCCGTGAGTGTCAACTCCGTCGCTTCAGGTAGATCCAGGATCGCTTTCAAGGAAGAAAGGGCGTTCTGGGCCTGGGCTGCGGCCGCCAGACGCTGAACCTCGATTTCCGAGGCTTTTAATCCGGCCATCCGTGAATCCAGCCCCGTCACCAGTCCCTGCTCCCGCATGGCTTCCGCCTGATTCACATGTCCCCGGACGGCTTCCAGAGCCACGTCCAATGCTACGACCTGTCGGGCTGCCAGAAGAGCGCCCGTGTAGGCCTGGACAGTATAGAAGCGGGTAGCGCCGGCAGCCCGCCTGGCACCAGCCATCTCTGCCTCGGCCGCCTTCCTTGCCGCTTGGAATCCGAAGATCCCCTCGGGCGCCAGGAGGGGCATTTGAATCGTAGCCGTGGCGTTGTACCCGGAGTACGGATCGGGCCGATTTAGAGCCTCCAGCGAGAGATCTTCCGCCGCAAAGTTCTCCTGTCGGAGCTTCAGCCCGAAGACACCGACGGGATCGGTGGTCTTCATCCCCTGCAGTCCAAAGGAGACCGAGGGAAGAAAGGCGGGGCTGGCCTGAAGCGGGAGTTGAGCCCTTGCATCAGCCTTGGCTCTTTGGGCCAGGAGGGTGGAGTTGGCTTCCAAGGCCCTCGACACGGCATCGTTGAGGCTGAGACGCATAGTATCAGGGGGAGCCGCCTGCCCAGCCACCATTAATAGAATTATGGCAATGTTCATATGCTCTTCCGCAAAAAAAGACCCCGGCTACTCTTCAACCAGGTCACAGTGACGGATACAATCCAGGATGTGCTTCACCTTCTCTTCAATGATCCGGTAGTACACGTGGACCCCGTCCCGCCTGGCCTCCACGATGTCCCACCCCCGCATTTTCGCCAGGTGTTGGGAAACCACAGCCTGGTTCAGATTAAGGCAATCCTGGATCTCCCCTACCGACCTCTCCCCGTCCTCGAGGAATTCCAAGATCTTCAGCCGATCAGAATGTCCGACCACCTTGATGACATCGGCGGCCTTGGACAACCCTACTGGATCCAGCGCTCGGATCAACTTTTTCGTAGACATGGAAATAGATTAATAGCGATATTCATATGTGTCAATACCCAAGCCTGGGCAAAACTCGACGACCACCGGGTCTATCCGATCTCCGCAAACACCTCGTTCCCGACCCGGTAGCTCCTCCAGTCTTCGTGATCGAAGTGCCACCACTCATCCTGGTAGACCGCGAAGCCCTGGGCCTCCATGGCATCCCTGAGGAGTTTCCGGTACCAGCGCTGTCGGCTGGTTCCTCCGGGGTAGTCGGCATGGGAGCGAGGAGACATCTCATCAAATCCGGCAGGCATCATCACCACCTCGCCCGTCGCCAGATCGAAGAGGGTGAGGTCGATGGCACACCCCCTGTTGTGTCGGGAACCGCTAGCCGGATCGGCCACGAAGTTCTTGAGTTCTTCCGGTGTGGCGTCCCAGAACATTTTGGTTACGTACCAGGGGCGGTACCCGTCGTGGAGCAGGAGCCCATACCCCCGTTCCTTTAGCCAATTGTGGGCTCGGACCACGCCTTCAGCGGCTGGGCGTTGCAGAAATGCCCTGGGGCTGGAGTAAAAAACCTCGCCCATGAAGTTGTTGGTGGAGGCGTAGCGGATGTCCAACCGGATCGTTGGGTCCAGGCTCACGAGTTCAACGAGATCGGAAGGAAGGAACTCCCCCTCCTCTTCCGGCGGCACTGCCACGAGGGCTTCTTCCCGAAGCTCTCCGGGAGGACGAACGGGCGTGATTTGGAAGGTCTGTCCTTCTTCACCCCCCAGACTCAGCTTCAGGAACTCCTGCTCACCGATCCCCAAGGCCGTAGGCTTTCCACCCGGATCCCGACGGAAGGTCACAAGCCCCCCGTTCCCTTCCATCTCGAAGGTGCTGTCTGAAACCGTGATCAGAGACTGGCCGCCACCTTTCCAGAAGAGGGCGTACAGCTCCTGGGAATCCTCCAGCACCGAGAGGGTGTCAGAGTCGGTGGCGTACTCTCCGACGAGGGAAACCCATTCCCCAGGGGGTGGGGCCGGGGCCTGGGCGATCGCCTCGGAAGAGCCCCCATCCCCTCCGGCCCGGCCGGCACCGCCGCAGGCCAGGGCTGTTAGGAGGAGGCCTACCGCTCCAACGGTCCGGTATCTCACTTTCCTCCCCTCCCCTTCCCTCCCGTTGTGTCGGGCTTTTCAAAAACCTTCGGTGCGAATTCCCGGAGGTGTTTCTCCTTCTCCAGCTGGGAGACTCCATCCGTCATCCAACCGGGGGCCGTGGCCCCCTTCAGGTGGTGATCGAAGAACTGCCTCAGGCGGTACTGGAAGTCGAGGCGGTTCTGGAGTTTGGAGAGGCCATGACCTTCGTCCGGATAGGAGAGCCAGATGACGGGTTTACCCAGGAAACGGAGGGCGTTGTACCACTCCAGCCCCTGCTCCCAGTTCACCGTCGGATCCGATTCCCCGTGGAGATAGAGGACGGGGGTGTCCATGGTCTCGACGCCGGAGATCGGGGATTGATCCCAGTAGAGCTGGAAATCGTCATAGGGGTTCGTGCCGTACCGGCCCTGGCCATAGATGTCGTAGCTATGGTTGTTCTGGCCGTTTCCTACAAAGAGCTGGTTGAACTCACTCACCAGGTTGATGGGGGCAGCCCCGTGGGCTACGGCGGCGAACATTGTGGAGCGGGTCGCCACATAAGCTCCCCCACCCCCGCTGTAGGAGTGTCCGCTCAATCCCACGGCATCAGGATCCGCATAACCCATCTCGATGACTTTTCGAACCGCCGCCTCGATGCACTCCAGCATGTCGCTATGAGACGTGCCGGTCCGGAAATGGATATCGGGCTGCATCAGTAGGTACCCGTTGCTCACATAGCCCGAGAAGTTGGGCTGGTGCCGGTAGGCGGGGGTGGCATAGGCGTGAAGGTCCTGAGAATACTTCTCATAGAACCGAACGATCATGGGAAGCTTCTGGCCTTCTTCGTAGGTATCCGGAATCGCCAGGGTACCCTGGAGGGGAACCCCATCATCGTTGGTGTAATCGAAGAGGATGCGATGGCCCCAGAGAAAGTCCTCCTGCTGAGGGTTAGCCGTGGTGATCCGCTCCCGGCCAGCAAAGTCCCCATCTGAAACCCATAGGTCCGGGAACTCGGCAAAGGTCTGAACGGTGAAGAGGTACTGGTCTGCGTCCTCGGCCTTTTGGGGACGCCCAAATCTCTTGTCCTCCCAAGCCAGTTCCCGTAACTCGCCATCCTCCAGCTGGAAAAATCCGGCTTTCTTCGTCCATTCTCCGTAGGCCGAAAAAAGGAGGGGTTCGTCCAGATCCACGAACCGCTCTTCAGGATCGACCTGGACGTACCGGAGGCGAATCTCGTCCCGATGGCCCCGTCCCTCGGTGAGGTTGGTGGCCTGGGTGCCATCAAGCGGTTGGAGCCAGACATCGTATCGATGGTTGAGAAGGACTCCCTTCCCATCCTTCGCCCAGCCAGCCAAGCCGTAGGGCGGCCGATCTCCGGGGTGATCATACTCGAGGTTCTCAAAGCCCATGGAGTTCGAGGCCGTGAGGTTGACATGGATGTCGGTATCGAGCTGGTAGGCCCAGAAATGCCCATCCAGCCAGTAGAGAAAATGTTTGCTGTCCGGGGAGAAACCGTAGGCTCTCTCCAGACCTCGGAGGATCTGGTTTCGCTCACCGGTCCGGGTATCCACCCGGTAATAGTTGGCATAGCTGGGCTTCCAGTCCGAGATGAAACTCGAATCGTCCCGACCCATACCATAACGACCGTCACGGGTCACTTCGACGGTCCGCATCTTCTCGTCGGCCAGGGGCACCATCCGGGCGTCAGCGAGATGCACAGCGGCCAGGTAGGTCCTATCCCGGTCCCGGGATGCCTGCTTCATCTGGGCGGTCTGAATCCGATCATCGTTCCAGTGCCAGATGTTCACGTCCGCCAAAGGAAAACCATCATCGGGCCAGTCCTCCACCTCATCGCCCTGAGGCTTTACCCCCAGGAAGACCGTTCCCAGATCCTCGCTCCAGGTCAGACTCCCCTTCTCACTGACCACAGATCCTTCCGGTAGTCCTGTACCCGTTTCCCCGCCGAACACATGCCGGACGCCCCTGCCGCCTACTAGGTCCGTGAAGGCGACAAGCGTGTTGACCCGCTCCGTCTTTTTCTCCGGAATCTCCCCTCTGAGAACAGCGAGTCCGTCTCCTTCCTCCGACCAGGTAAGGTCCGAGTACCGTTCCTTGGCATTGTCCAGGGCCCGCCGGGACCCGCTCCCCAGGTCCACGAGGTAAAGCCCGTTCCCGTCCTTGTCCGAAGCGTCCACGGTGTAGGCCAGATGTGTCCCCGGCTTGTTGAACTCGGATTGGGACACGCTCCCGATGAGCTCGTCGTAACCCTCTATCAGGTTCCGTAGGATCAGATCCGTTCCTTGGGGCTGATCGGACTGCCCGCCGCCGGATGCGGACCCCCGTCCCCCCCCGCCACCACTCCGACCCTCACTCCTCTTCTTTGCAAAGAAATGGCTTGAACCCTTGGAAAAGCCGAAGGACGCAATGCCATCCCAGTTCCGTTTCTCACCGGAGGCCAGGTTCAGGAGCTCCGCCTTCCGGGATACCGGTTCATCTTCCTTTTCAGCCTTTTCAATCTCCTCAAAGGAAAGCGACACGGAGTAGGCCACCCAGTTCCCGTCGTCAGAGAAACGGGCCCCCGAGGCGAGTGGGACCACGTGCTCAGATCCGGTCTCCAGGTTGGCTACATGGAGGGTGTCGTCCCCTCTGATCCGGGTGTAGCTCCATGCCACCCATATCCCATCAGCCGAGATGCTCGTCCCGGAGAGAGTCCGCCAGTCCTTATAATCTGCGATGGCGAGGGATCTCTTGGTGCCCGACTCCTGCCCACTCAGAGATGCAGCGGCAGTCCCCGACAGGATGCCAACCAGGAGAAGACCGGGAACCACTCGATAAGACATGCAGAGCTGACGTCGGACCCAGGAAAAAGCCGAGGAACCGGACATAAATCGCCTCCGAAACAGGGAGCAAAGTGTTGGTGCCGCCAGGGTGCGGCCCCGTGCCACCCGACAATGGGCGGGAGAATGTCGGCGCCGTCAACCTGATCGGCCAAGTCGATCCCTGATCTATTCAGATAGAGCTAACCACGAGTTCTCCGGCCTCGGGTTGGCCCCGGCCTGTTCCCTGCCCATTTTTCCCCTCATGACAAACGATGACCTCAGTATCCAGGTGGCCCACCACCCCATCCTCCGCCCGGCGGCTTTCACCACCCGGTTCCCGGTCCCCCTGGGGGAGCTACCCGCGCCCCATTGGCTGACGGATCTCCTGGTCGTCGGAGTGGAGGCCCCCATCGCGAGGAATGAGGACCTTCGTATGGCGGTGAGGGACATGCTGCGGCACTGGGGGCACAAACCTGCAGGAAGGGGCAAACCAGCCAGCGAATATCTGGTCCGGGCCGTGGATCGGGGAGAGTTGGGATCCATCAACGCTGCGGTGGATGTCTGTAACGCCGTGTCCCTCCACAGCGGCTTCCCCATCGCCCTGGTGGACCTGGACAGGGCCCACCCACCCTTCCATGTGGCTCCGGGGACGCCGGAGGAAGAGTACGTCTTCAACGCCTCAGGCCAGGAGATGTCACTGAAGGGTCTTATTTGTTTGAGGGACGCGGAGGGTCCCTGCGCCAACCCCGTAAAGGACGCTCAGCGAACCAAGACAAACGAAGACACCACCGGGACTCTCACCGTGATCTGGGGCGTGGCCGAAAGGGAAGACCACAGGGACCGGGCCGTAGCCTGGTACCGGGAACTCCTGGAGAAGCTGGGAGCCTCGGTAAAACCGGTTGAAGTGGTGGCCAGCCCTTCCTGAAGTGGCTGTCAGGCCGCCCCAGGGTCCGGGGTCAGCCCTCCTTCTTGAACCGGAGGTCCCAGACCCGCCCCTGACTCAGGCTCATCTTCGTCACTGCTCCGGAGGAGTTCCTCCGGAAGATGAACGTGGCCTCCGCCTCGCCCGAGGCATCTCCACCGTTCCGGTGGCCGGGGGTTCCGAGTCGGAGACGGCATCTCCCAGATAAAGGTCCGCGACCTGTTTCAAGAGGCCCCCGGCGCTGGCAGTCGAGGCGTAGCAGGTAACGGCAACGGCCAGGCCCTGTTCCGGGAAACGCGCCAGGTGCCCTCGATAGCCGGCGGTGGAGCCGCTGTGCTCCACGACCGGAATTCCCTTGTAGTCCCTGAGTTGAAACCCGCCGTTTCCGTGAACGTTCTCGAAGGGCATCAGGGTGGCCCATCCTCCATCCCGGGTCCTGGGCCAGAAGGACCGTGGCCGCCGCCGTGAACCGTTTCGATACCGATCCCGGCTCAAAAACCGTGGAAACCGTATTCGGGACCCGATGCTCCAGGTCTGCCATACCATAGGCCCGGAGAAGAACCGGTTCCCCCTGGAGGCTCACCCCGACCGCAGCCACCCGCAGCGGGGCCCCCACGAAGGATTCGGGAAGGCTGTAGTGTGCCGGAACGACCGCATGTTAACATTCCGGGGAATCCCATCGTACTTCCTTTAGAGGGGCAGGTAGGCAGGCTCGCGCCACCCTTCGGCATCATGACTCGAGTGAACCTTGGACGACCACCTGGACCCTGAGGGAGATCCTTGGATCAACGTGATCTGAAATCACTGGCCATCGCATTCCGAGAAGGGGATGAGCGGAGCTTCAAGGTTCTGGTGGAATCCGTCAGCCGAACCCTCATGGCCATGGCCTATCGATATACCGACGACTGGGAATGGTCCCGAGATCTGACCCAGGAGACATGGATCAAGGTCTATCAGAAAATCCAGCAGTGGGACCCGAATCGTTCGTTCAGCGCCTGGCTTCACACCATCCACCGAAACGGGTGTCTGGATCACATAAGGAAGGGCTGGGTCAGGCTGGAGTCGACGCCGGGGGCAGAGGTCGTGACTCAGCTGGCGGGGACCACAAGGGGCGGGCCGGAGGTCGAGTTGGAACGCTGCGATTTCCATGATCGGCTGAAAGTCGCGGTTGGGCAACTGAGTGAAAGCCAGCGCCAGATCTTCCTGAGGGTCGACCTGGAACAGCAGGATCAGAAGGACGCCGCGAAGGCATTGGGAATCAAGTTCGGCACCCTCCGAACCACCCTTCACTTCGCTCGGAAGCGATTGGCCACAGCACTTCGACAAATGGAGAAGAGCACGTGAAGAAGGACGTGGATTGTTTGGTCTTCGAGGATCAACTGGACGCACTGGTCGCCGGCGGGTTGCCGGTGGAGGGGCTCGAACAACTCAAGCTCCATGCTTTTTCCTGCCCGGATTGCACCATGCTGCTGAAAGTGAAAGAACACTTGACACGTCCCTCTCTGGAGAAGTCGGAAGCGGCTGTTCCCCAGGACTTGCTGGATTCCATGTGGCCAAGGGTGGAGGAAGGGTTGGGAGGTAGCCCGGGGCCGGCTAGGGCCCGTCCGTCCCCCGGCACACGTCTCCCCTGGCTTGTTCCTTCGCTGGCGGCTGCCTCGGTCGTGCTCCTCCTTTCCACCGGGTTTCTCTTCTCGGCGTTGAGAAGGACTGCGGCCCGTGGCGATGAACTGGCTCTTCAGGTCAGTGGACTTCAGCAGGGCCTGGAAGAACTCGATGCAAGGACTGAATGGGTGGAGAGAACAGCCCAGCTGGCGGGCAGTGGAAGGAGCCGGGCCCGGGCTTTGAATTTCCAATTGGCCGGCCAGGAGTCCATCACCGTGGGAGCTCTGGTGGAGCTGCTCGAAACGTACCCGCCCGAGAGGGCCCTCCTCGATGCGTCTCAGGTGAGATCCCTTTTCGGATCGACCCAGCGGCCACCTCCGGGGCACAGGGAAGTTCTAGTCCTTTTGGACGACATCCTATCGCCCCGGCTGGAAGGCAGGGATATCAGAGCGGGCGACCTCGCCGAATGGCTGAATTCCGCCGAACTCCCAAGAGACCTGTCCCTCCCCATAGCATCCCTAATCGAACTCTTGAGCTGAGGTACTTGGTCGAGGGCATCGACCCTCCCCGGAAGCTCGGTCTGATGGAGGCTGAAGTGATGATGACACGGAAAAGGAAATGCGGGTACAAAATCGCGTTGCTGATCTTGGTGACTCTCGGATTCAGCGGATGTATCGAGTACGAAATCGAAACCACACTGAATGCGGATGGGGGCGGCCATCGAAGCGTGAGGGTGGAAGGCACCGATGCACATAGGATGGAAGAAAGCAAGGTCACGTATGATGAATTCGTTGAATTCATGTCTCTTTCTGAGGAAGACGGCTGGCTCCATGCCACGGAGATTCAGGCGGACGGAGACACCACCTACGTTTTCACCAAGGACGAGAGAATCCCTGATCTGGCCTCCTGGACCAGCTTGAACGAGGAGATCCACATCTTGGGGGCCCGTGGGTTCAGTCGGGAAGAAAAGGTCGGCTATGTGACCTTGGGAGAAGTACAATTCTGGAACTCGGTCCGGGTCCGATCCGGGACGGACGAGGACGGAGGATCCACATTCTCATATGAGGAGACGTTCAGATGGAAGTATGGGGTCGACGTCATCTTCGAAGGCATCGTGAGGGCAATGGACAAAGCGATCGAACAATCTTATCCACTCCTCACCGAACGCGAACGGGGTGAGATCGTCGGGGCAGCGAGGGCCCATGTTTGGGCGGCTGCTGAGGAGGGTCTCCTGGACAGCCTAGGGGACGATGATGACGTGCTCTGGGAGAGAGTTCTTGATCAGACCTCTACCCAGGGCATCAAGATCATCCGGATGAGATACGATCAAGCCACTCGGGAATCCTTCAGGGCTCGGTTGGACCTCCTGTCAGATGAGTTCTCCGAAGATGCGTGGGACGAGCTGAATTACCTGGTCCCAGGCCTGTCCGCCGCCACGAACTCGAATTTCAAATTCTACCTCACCATGCCGGGGCTCATCACCGACGACAACGCACACAGCCGGGATGGCAACCTCTTGATCTGGGAGTTCAATCCCGCCGACGCTCTGGAAGCCCCGATTGTCCTGGTTGCCGAATCGGTTGTAGTGGGCTAAGAATACATGAGAGAAACATTTGTTTCCCTCATGGAACAAATGGAAAGGCCCCAGGATCGGCAGCCCGACCCGGGGGTTTTTCAGGGAAACTCAGGACATGGAGGGTAACCGCTATTATCTTGTTTTGTGCGCCGCTTGATCGAATCGGATAATGGCTTGCAAAGCCCTGACGCTGAGGCGGGCTCTAATGAGAATCTTATTTCAAAATTCCGGGGGGAATCGAAGGGATAGTGACGGTTAACGTTTTTGGGTCTTTGCCTGCCACCCCGCCGAAAGGCTTTGTAGCTATACCGGAAGACCCCAGGCTCCGGGCGACGGTCAAAGCCCTGGCCGAGGCTGGGGGGGAGGCCGTGGAGACCATTCTTCTTTATGGATCCCACGTCCAGGCCAGCAACCCCTCCGATTCCAGCGCCTACGACTTTCTCCTTGTCACCGATTCCTACTCGAAGTTCTTTGGTCGCCTGGTTGCCAATGGGCACCATTCCCGGCCGGCTTGGTTGCTGACCGCCCTCTCTTTTTTCCTTCCCCCGAACATCATCTCCTTCAACACGGGGACGCCAAATCAACCTCCCGCCAAATGTGCCGTCGTCAGTCATAGGCACCTGAGGCGATCCCTTCGGAACCGCTTCCCGGATCATTTCCTGAAAGGGAGAGTCGTTCAGACCCTTTCCCTGGTATGGAGCCGGGGGCCCGGGGAAGAGGAGGCAGTGGTTTCGGCGGTCAGGAAAGCCCGGGAAGGTATCGTTGTTTGGGTGAGACCGTTCCTCCCCGGTCCGTTCGAAATTGAGGAATTTGCGGAGAAGATGCTCCGAGTCTCCTATCGGGGAGAGATCAGGCCTGAAGCACCAGAACGGGTTTTCCAGGTGTTCCAGGCCCAGAAGGACACCGTGGTGGCCTTCGCTCGAGGTGCCCTGGAAGCGGCAGAGTCCAGGGGTGACGTTGTGAAAGAGGAGGGGCTTTACTCCTGGGCCCAGCCCCCCGGCCCGGCATCCCGACTCCTGCAGAGTGCCTACTTCACCATCTCCAAGACCCGGGCCACGGCCAGGTGGTTCAAGTACATGATCACCTTCAACGGGTGGTTGGACTACATCCAAAGCAAAATCGAGCGTAGAGCCGGCTTCGAGATCGAAATCCAGGAAAGGGAGCGCCGATGGCCTCTCATCTTTCTCTGGCCCAAACTATTTCTTGTCCTCCGGACCTTAAAAGGCCCCCCCTCCGAGTCTGAGGAGAAAAAGGAGCGTAAACCGGAATGAGACCTGATCTCCTCGTTCTTCTCTCCATGCTGGCACTTTGTTTCCTGAGCATGGTGGTGTTCAAAGTCCGGCATGACCATCAAGCCCACGATCCGTTGGAGTCGACCCAGCGAGGCACCTTTGTCCTGGGGTCTTTCGTCAGGTCCTGGTTCCTTTGGTTTATCGGCCCCCCTGTAGAGTTGGCCATCAAGGCGGGTCTCACCCCACTGTTTTTTAACCTACTGGGTGTAGCAGGTGGTGTGGCCGCAGGAGTCGCCTTTGCCCTGGGAAGCACGGTGGCAGGGGGCTGGCTCATCCTTATGGGAGGTATCGCCGACGTCTTCGACGGACGAGTTGCCAGGACCCTCGGGCTCGGTTCTCCAAAGGGGGCCTTCCTCGACTCCACCATGGACCGCTTCGCTGAGGTCGGCATGTTTGCCGGACTGGCTGTCTATTTCCATGCCCGGCCTCTCATGGCCATGACCGTGGCCTTGGCTCTGGGGGGATCCCTCCTCGTGAGCTATGCACGGGCGCGCGGTGAGAGCCAGGGAGTGGTCTGCAAAGTGGGCGTAATGCAGAGGACGGAAAGGCTTCTTCTGGTGGGCTTCGCAGGCCTTTTGGACCCCACCTTCTCCGCCTGGGCCGGAAAAACACAAGGCACTTTCCTGGGCCTGATCATCGCCCTCATCGCCATCGGCACCGTTGGAACGGCCATCTACCGGACCGTGTGGATCACCAAACGACTCCCTGACGAGTAGGCCTCAGCCAGGGTCGACAGCCGTAAGGTGTGCAACATCTCTCCCCTTTGACGTCACTAAGGGTCAGAACGCCCAAAACAACGGGCGGCTCCTTGTTTGCATCACATGGAAAAGGAGAATGACCCATGTTCGTCAATCGTCTTCTGGTTCTGGCTCTCTTCACCGCTCTGGGGTATCCCCAGATCGGTGGGGGTTCGCTGATGGTCATGCCCCACCCGGGCGAACCCGTTCCTGAGGTCCTCTTAGAGGGAAGGATCACATCAAGGGACTCGGGGCTTCCTCTTCAGCATGCCCAGGTCGGAGTGGAGGGGGAAAATCTGGGAGCAGTGACCGACGGAGACGGAAGATATTCCATAGTTCTCCCGAGTTCCTGGGTAGGAAAAAGGGTCACATTGACGGTCAACTTCGTTGGATATGCCGAGGCCAAGCGGACTGCCAAGCTGGCCGAGGGCACAAACACCCTTGATCTTGCCCTTTCCCCTGTGGTGCTGGCCCTCGATGCCCTGGTGGTCTTGGCCTCCAAGGTCGAGGGAGAGAGGGCCCGAACCTACGCGCCGGCCATGGCGGCGGAGGTGCTCCGTCAGGACTTCCCGGGCCGTTTCAATCCGAACTTCAATACTGAATCCTACGCCCACATCCAGGAAAACGTATTCCTGGCGACGGCGACGAATCCACTGTCCACCTTCTCCATCGACGTGGACAGGGCCTCCTACGCGAATGTCCGTCGGTTCATCCGGGACGGATATAGGCCCCCCATCGATGCCGTTCGTATCGAGGAGCTGATCAACTACTTCCCCTACAGTGACGAAGGCCCGGTTGGGGATGACCCGCTGGCCATCCACACGGAAGTGGCACCGGCTCCCTGGCAGCCCCTCCACCGCCTGGTTCGGATCGCTCTGAAGGGGAGAGCCATCGACATGTCCGAGGCCCCCGTAAGCAATCTCGTCTTCCTGCTGGATGTTTCCGGATCCATGAATAGTCCGGACAAACTTCCACTTCTGAAGACAGCCTTGGGAATGCTGGTGGACCAACTCGAGGCCGACGACAGGGTCGCCATCGTGGTGTACGCGGGAGCGGCGGGCCTGGTCCTTCCGTCCACCCCTGGATCTGAAAAGGGCGCCATCATCGAAGCTCTTCAGGCCCTCGAGGCAGGGGGCTCAACCGCCGGAGGCGCCGGGATCCAGTTGGCCTACAAGGTCGCCGCCGAGAACCATATCGAGGGAGGAAACAACCGGGTGATCTTGGCCACCGACGGAGACTTCAATATCGGCGCCTCCAGTGACTCGGAGATGATCCGCCTTATCGAGAAGAAGCGGGATCAAGGAACGTTCCTTACCGTCCTCGGGTTCGGGACCGGGAATCTCCAGGACTCGAAGATGGAGCAGATCGCCGACCACGGAAACGGCAACTTCTCCTACATCGACAGTGCCCTTGAAGCCAAGAAGGTTCTGGTGACCGAGATGGGAGGGACACTCCTCACCATAGCGAAGGACGTGAAGCTTCAGGTGGAATTCAACCCGAAGAAGGTCTCGGCCTATCGCCTCATCGGATACGAAAACCGAATGTTGGCGGCAGAGGATTTTACGGATGACACGAAGGATGCTGGTGAGCTCGGTGCAGGCCATTCGGTCACGGCCCTCTACGAGATCATCCCGGTGGGCGTGGAAAGCCCGGTGGAAGTGCCTGGGTTGGATTCCCTACGGTATCAAACCCCCACCGTCCGCCCCGAGACCAATGCTTCCGACGAGCTTCTCTTCGTAAAACTCCGGTACAAAGAACCGAACGCCGATCGGAGCCAGCTCATGGACCTCCCGGTCATGGACAACACCGGACCTCCTTCCCAGGACCTCCGTTTCGCCAGTGCGGTCGCGGCCTGGGGCATGCTCCTCCGTGACTCGGAGTACTGTGCAGACTTCGACCTGGACGATGTGGCAAAGCTGGCTCGGGGCGGAGTCGCCGGCGATGAGGGCGGATATCGAAGCGAGTTCATTCAGCTGGTGGAGACCTCCCGGGCGATGGAGCTTCTGGAAAAAGACCCAGGAATGGGAAGCTAGGTTTCTCCTTCTGAAACCCCCATGGACAGAGGGTGGCGCCGATCACTTCGGCGCCACCCTTTCCTTTCGGCTTCACTTTTTCCCTAAACCTACTCACTCATCTGGGCCTACCCCCCCAACACGGCTCTGATGATCCCCTGATAACCTCGAGCCGCCCCCTCCAGCTCTGATAGGGGCACACGCTCATCCACCACATGTGCATCCCACTCCCTGGCTGGCCCGAACCCAACCGTGGGCACACCAGCGATCCCGGCGGAATGGGCGGCGTTGGTACAAAACTGATAGGCCCGGGATTCCGGATTCAGCCCTGCCTTCCCGAGGCCGTCCAGAGCCGTTGTCACGAACCAGTCATCCTCCGGGTAGATCCAGGCCGGGAAAAACTTCTCCTGCGTCAGTAGGTTCCCAGTGAAGGCGGTGTATTCTCCGATTGCTACAGTGGCCGATAGGTCCAAGGCACCTGGCCCGACGGAGTCATCCGCCCCGGTCTCACCACCCGACAGGCTAGCACCAGCCAATGCCAGATCCGTGACGGGCCCCAGCACGTCTTCTTTCGTCTCCCCCGGGAGAAGCCTCCGATCATAGATGGCGCGACAGATGCTGGGGATGACGGAATTTGAAGGGAAGGGCACGGAGGAGATTTCGGTGAGGGCCAGGATCGCCGGGCCCATGAGAGGGTCCCGGTCCAATTCGATGGCTTCGACGCCCCGAATAATCTCCATCATATCCAGAACAGCGTTCCGGCCCAGGTGGGGAACGGATGAGTGGGTGGGAATGCCCCTGGTTTCCAGATGGATCTCGGCCCTCCCCCTCCCTCCCCGGGCCAGGTTGAGTTCGGTCGCCTCGCCGATGACAACAAAATCCGGCGGGAAGAGCTTCATGACTTCCATGAGAGCCGCGCCCTCCAGGACCTCCTCCATGGTGGAG
>RCNC010000757.1_pt1 | contig 21032 bp, 18 predicted proteins | sample 2041301 | NCBI WGS metagenome assembly RCNC01 (sample SAMN09708231, study PRJNA481090) | Marine sediment metagenome, whole genome shotgun sequencing project. | biome: marine sediment; feature: ocean; material: sediment; isolation source: Sewage treatment plant 13A marine sediment (STP13A) ...
TCGAATAAGCGGATGGACGACCCGATCACGCCGGATAAGAAACGAACCATCAAATGCTGGGTTGACGCATCCCTATAAGGGGCACCTTTTCGGATTCTATTTGTGGGGTTTCGGAAAACCCACTACCCATGTGTCAGCTTCCGGTACTTGATCCGGTGCGGCTGATCCGCGTCCTCACCAAGGCGTCGCTTCCGATCGGCCTCGTACTCGGAATAAGAACCCTCGAACCAGGCCACGTTGCTGTCCCCTTCGAAGGCCAGCGTGTGGGTGCAGATCCGGTCCAGGAACCAGCGATCATGACTGATCACGACCAGACAGCCGCCGAACTGGATCAGGGCGTCTTCCAGGGCTCGCAGGGTGTCGACGTCCAGGTCGTTGGTGGGCTCATCCAGCAGGATCAGGTTGGCCCCGCTCTTGAGCAGGCGGGCCAGGTGCACGCGGTTGCGCTCACCGCCCGACAGGGTGCCGACCTTACGCTGCTGGTCGTGGCCCTTGAAGTTGAAGCCTGAGCAGTAGGCGCGGCTGTTGACCATCACGCCGCCCAGGTCCAGCTCCTCGGCGCCGCCGGTGATGTTTTCCCAGACGGTTTTGTCGGCGTCCAGGTCGTCGCGCGACTGGTCCACGTAGGCCAGCTGCACGGTTTCCCCGATGGTCAGTTCACCGCTGTCGGAGGTCTCGTCGCCGGTGATCATCTTCATCAGGGTCGTCTTGCCCGCACCGTTCGGTCCTACCACGCCCACGATGCCGCCTCGCGGCAGGTGGAAGTTCAGATCGTCGAACAGCAGGATTTCGCCGAAGGCCTTGCTCACCTTCTCGGCCTTCACCACCACGTTGCCCAGGCGTTCGCCGGCCGGGATGCGGATCTGGGCCGTTCCCTGCTGCATTTCCCGGTCCTGGCTGACCAGGTCTTCGTACTTGCTGACGCGCGCCTTGCTCTTCTTCTGCCGTGCTTTCTGGGAGGCGTTCACCCATTCGAGCTCACGCTCGAGGGTCTTCAGGCGCTTGCTGTCCTTCTTGTCTTGTTCGATCAGTTTCTGCTGCTTCTGTTCCAGCCAGGAGGAGTAGTTGCCTTCCCAGGGGATGCCGTGGCCCATGTCCAGTTCCAGGATCCAGCCGGTGACGTTGTCCAGGAAGTAGCGGTCGTGGGTCACGATCACCACCGTGCCCTCGTATTCGCGCAGGTGGCGCTCGAGCCAGGAAACCGACTCGGCGTCGAGATGGTTGGTGGGCTCATCGAGCAGCAGCAGGTCGGGTTTTTCGAGCAGCAGCTTGCACAGGGCCACCCGGCGGATCTCACCGCCGGACAGGGTGGACACGTCGGCGTCGCCGGGGGGGCAGCGCAGGGCGTCCATGGCGATTTCGAGTGTGCGGTCCAGTTCCCAGCCCCCGGCGGCGTCGATCAGGTCCTGGAGTTTGCCCATCTCCTCCATCAGCTTGTTCATCTTGTCGTCGTCGATGGGCTCGCACATCTTCATGCTGATTTCGTTGAAGCGGTCGAGCTTGGCCTTCATGTCGGCCACACCTTCTTCGACGTTGCCCAGGACGTCCTTGGCGGGATTGAGCTGCGGTTCCTGGGCCAGGTAGCCCACCTTGATGGAGGGATCCGGTTTGGCTTCGCCGATGAAGTCGTCGTCCAGGCCGGCCATGATCTTCAGGAGGGTCGACTTGCCCGCGCCGTTCAGGCCGATGACGCCGATCTTGGCGCCGGGAAAAAATGAGAGCCAGATGCCCTTGAGGATCTCCTTTCCCGGGGGCACGATCTTTTTCAATCCCTGCATGGTGTAGATGTACTGCTGAGCCATCGTGAAATACCGTCCTTCGGAATCATTCCCGCGTGAATATCATGGGTTTTCTCGGGTAGAGTTCCCGGATATAGTCATTCAGGCGGGACCGAACGGCAACCCGAATTCAAACAGGGGAGATCCACATGGCGGGCGCGGGCAAGAAATGGTTGATCGGCTGCGGCATCGGCTGCGGCCTTTTTGTTCTCATAGTGGGGGGCCTGGTCGGCGGGGGGTTTTTCGCCGCCAAGCGCTTTGCCGACCGTGCGGACAAGATCGAGACAACCTTCAACAGGATGGACGCCGAATACGGCGAGGCCTCGGACTTCGTACCGGAACTGGATGGGCACGTCCCGTCAGACCGCATGGAGATCTTCCTGGCCGTGCGCGATGAAATGACCGAGGTGCAGCAGGAGGTCTCGGGCCTTTTCACGACCCTGGACGGCGAAAGCGGGGCCGGTGTGATCGCCAAGGTCAAAGCGGGCATCAAGTTCGTCCCCTCGTTGCTCATCTTCATCGAGGAACGCAACAACATCATGCTGGACCAGGGCATGGGCGTGGGCGAATACCAGTACATCTATGCTCTGGCATATTACGATTTGCTGGGGCGCGATCCGTCCGACGGCCCGGGGTTCACCGTGGTTTCGAATGACGAGGATCACGACAACGACAGCTGGAACTGGAACATCCAGGCCAGCGAGGACGATGAAGAGGACACCAGGGCCAACCGGGAACGGGAAGTCCGTCGCTTCGTGAACAAGGTACAGAGCCAGGTGTTGGCCAACCAGCTCGAGGCCCTGGGCGAGGCCGGGTATGTGGACGGTCTGGATTTTGACACCTGGCGTGCCGCCGTGGCGGCCGAAGCGGCCGCGATGGATCGGGAATCTCTCCGCATTTTGTGGGAGGAGGGCCTGCCGGATCAGATCCGCGCCTCGCTGGAGCCCTATCGTGTCCGGCTGGACGCCACCTATGACCCGATGACCAGCATCCTGGAAATGGGGCTGGTGGAACACGAATAGCCGACTATTTGAGGCACCAGAACGTTCGGACATGATGCGGCCGCCGGGGAAAGACGGGAAAGTCCAACGGCGGCCGCAGGTCCGTGACCTCGCGAAAATTCTCTTCCAGGGCGCGGCGGTAGAAAGCGTGATCCCCGGTGCGGTGGTTGTTGGCGAAAACGGCCACTCCGCCCGTGCCCAGAAGCCTGCCGGTCTGTTTCGCCAACCGGGGCCATTCTTCTTCGAGTGAAAATTTTCCCCCGTCCCTGGTTGAAGCGAACACGGGCGGGTCGCAGATCACCAGGTCCAGCGGCCGGAACTCTTGCGGTTTTTCGTCGAGCCGCCTTTCCTGACGGCTCAGCCATTTGCGCGCGTCTTCCTGGATGAATTTTCCGCGCCCGGATTCCGCCAATCCATTCCTCTGGAAGTTGGACTTGCCGGTGTTCAGCCCAGCTCGGGCGGTGTCCACCGAAAAAACAACCTCGGCCTCCGCCGCAACCGCGGCCACGGAAAACGAACAGGTGTAGGCGAAAAGATTGGCCAGCCGCCTGCCTGCCGCGGTCAGGGCTACACGGCGGCGGGTGTCGCGCTGATCGAGGAAAAGCCCCGTGTGCTGGGTACGGGTCAGGCTGATTTCATATTTCAATCCGTGTTCACTGACGGTGAAAACGTCCGGCGGCTCTCCACCGAGGACCCGCGTATCGGTGACCAGGGTGCGTTGATGCGGGTTGCGCCGGTGGGTGCGGATGACCCCACCCTTCAGGCCGAAGGCGTCGGTGATCTCTTCGAGGACGGGCAGCAGCACCCGGTCCCGTTTTTCCGGGGCGGAGGTTTCGTCGAACCAGATGGCTTTGAACCAGCCGCCATAGATCTCGATCGCTGCGGGCAGGCCGGGAATTTCGTCCCGGTGGACGATGCGGAAGGCGTCGGAGACGGTCTGGGGCCAGGAACCGCGCCGGTCCCGGCACACGGCCAGTCCCGGGTCCAAGCCCGAAGCGAGCGCCTCGAAAGAGGCGGGATTTCCCGCCCGCAGAGGCTCTTCGATTTCCGGCCACCGAACTTCGGCGCAATGCAACATCAGGCGGGCAAAGGGGGCCCCGCCGTATTCCTCGTCTCCGAGGACCGGGACTCCGCTGGCGGCCGCGTGCCGGCGGATCTGGTGCCTTCGGCCGTGGGTGATCTCGGCCCGGTACAGGAAAAGGTCGTCCCGGGGAGTCGCTGCCAGTCGTTGGAAGCTGGTGGCGGCCTGCTTGCCGTCGAGGGGGTCGTTGCGGGTCCAGGATTCGCCCGGGCCGCCACCCTGGGAATCGGAGGCCGAATAGAATTCGTAGACCTTGACGGCCCGGCCCGATTCATGGATCTCCTGAGCCCTGGCGGCGGCCGCCGCATGGCGCGCCAACAGGAGCACCCCGCTGGTGCCGCGGTCGAGCCGGGAGACTACATGGGCCTTCAGACCCAGGTGGAGATCCAGCCATTCGGTCGCGCCCAGTTCGCCCGGCCCTCCGGCGTGGGTGGCCATCCCGCTGGGTTTGGCGACGGCCAGCCAGTCCTTGTCTTCGAATATCTTCATGAGGCGCCGTCCAGGAGGTTGGTGATTACAGCGATCATTTCCTCATCGAGCGCCCGGCCCCGATTGCGCCCGTAGAACAGGTGGAGCCTTTCCAGCTTGGCCGGCTTGTCCAGGCCTTCGGCGACTGCCTGGTCGAAGACCGCCTGGGCCTCGGCGGGCCGCGGGCCCCAGCGGAAGAGTTCGTTTCCCTGGGGATCCAGGGCCACCAGGATGGGAATGCTGCGTTTGCCGCCGGTCAGATAGCGGTCCATGATGTCGAGGTGGTCGTCCCGGGTCAGAATCCTGATGGTCACCAGCGGGTTGCTTTCGGCGAGAATCTCCAGGCAGGGCAGGCACTGCGCCGAGTCGCCGCACCAGGGCTCGGTCAGGACCATCCAGAGCTGCGGATGGTCGAGGCGCCCCATCAAGGAAGCCAGGGCCTCCGAAGGCCGCCAGTGTCTCTGGAGGCGTTCGGTCCGGTGCAGATTGAGCTTGGCGAACGCCACGCGTTCGGCTTCCAGGCCCTCGAAATCGGCCGGATCCCGGGCGGCGGATTTTTCCATGACGATGCGATAGGCTTCCGGTGTCAATCCGGTTTCCAGGACCGCGGCGGCAAATTCGGCTTTCAAGGCGGGACCTCCTGATTTTTCCAGACTATGAGGGCATCTGGGGGTTGTCGCAAACGAAAAGGAATCGTAGAGTTCCACCCATGTTGAAACTTGATCCCATGACCAGGATGGCGGCGATCCCGCTGACGTTCCTTTGCCTGGCACTACTGACCGGCTGCGGTGTGAAAACCGGGTACGCTCCTTCGCAGGTGACCATTCACCGGGGTGCGGCCAACCGGCCTTCCCCCGCGGTCGGTGACAGCGTGCGGGTGGTGTCCTGGAACATCCAGTATGGCGAGAATGTGGAGCAGGCCCTTACCGAAATCAGGGCCAATCCCGACCTGGCCACAGCCGACATCATCCTGGTTCAGGAGATGGATCCACAGGGTGTGCGGTACCTAGCCGAGGAACTCGGGCTGCATCACATCTACGGCGCCGCCGCGGTTCATCCGCACCACAAGAAGCTGTTCGGCAACGGGGTCCTGTCCAGGTGGCCGATCCTCGACGAGAAGGTGCTCATCCTACCCCACGAAACCCTGCTGACGGGTCACCGCCGTATCGCCGTGGCGGCGGACATCGACCTGGGTGGGACACAGGTAAGGGCGGTCAGCATCCACACCGCGACCGTGGTCATGGACCAGTACAAGAGGGTGGAGCAGGCCGAGGCGGCGCGTGACAGCTTGGGGGAATTCGAAGGGCCGGTGATAATCGGCGGGGATTTCAACACCGCCACCGACTACGACGTGACTTTGCTGCGGCAGACCATGCGCCGGCTCCGGCTGGCCACGGTCCGATTGCCCGAGGGCCCGACCATCGCCAACAAGTACAAGAAGGTCCCCGGTTCGGTGCCGGTCCTGGACCATTTCTTCACCAAGGGTTTCGCTCCGGGGTCCCGGGGTATCGCCGACGAAACCCTGGCCAGCGACCACTACCCCATTTGGGCCGTGCTGGCTGTTCCGCGGCCGATGACCGAAAAGGAATGAACAGGTCGCCGGTCTTCCCCTATATTGATCGGGCCAGGGGCACCGGGATCTCAAAATTCAATCGGTCGTGCGGATGAATCAACAGGACAACTTTCCACCTCAGTTTCGTCTGAACCAGTGGCTGGTCCTTCCCGATCTGAACCGGATCACGGGACCGGACGGTGAGGTCCAGATCGAGCCGCGGGTCATGCGCGTATTACTGGTTCTGGCGGAAAAGCCGGGCCAGGTGGTGACCCGGGAGCGCCTGCTCGACGAGGTGTGGGGCGACTCCGTGGTGGGAGAGGAGATCCTGACCCGCGCCGTGTCGGAGCTACGCCGGGTATTCGGGGACAGCGCGCGGAAACCTCAATACATCGAGACCATCCGGCACCACGGCTACCGGCTGATCGTCGAAGTGGGGCCGGTGGTTGTGGAGGTTCCTACTGCGCCCGCGAGTTCGGCTGCCGCTGAACCTCCCCCCGGGGCGACCGGTAGCGGACGGGCCGTGCTGCGCTTCGTGGTCATTGCCGGAGCCCTGATGCTGCTGGCGATGTTCGGGCCCCGTCTTTTGCGCAACGATTCTGCGGACCCGGTCTCCAGCGGCCCGCCTTCCGCCATACCGGTGACCAGTTATCCGGGCCGGGAGCAATATCCCGCGCTGTCGCCCGACGGCACCCGGGTGGCTTTCGCGTGGGCCGGTCCCGAGGCCGGGAACATCGATATCTACATCAAGCAGCGAAATTCCGAATCGACCCTGCGCCTGACCGATGACACAGGCTGGGCCGCCTGGCCCGCCTGGTCGCCCGATGGACAGTCGGTGGCTTTTGTCCAGGGAGGCGAGCCCCGAAATGTGATTTCCATCGTGCCCTCCCTGGGCGGTGCGGCTCGCCCCTTACACGAGGTGTCCGGCTGGGTCGAGGGACTGGATTGGTCGCCCGACGGAAAAACGCTGGTCTTTTCGGCGTGGGATGAAAAATCCAGGAGTCACCGACTGTTCGAACTGGCCCTCGGCGATTTTGCGGTGCGCCCGGTCGATCTGGACCGTCCCGATTCCGCGGGCGATTTCCAGCCCCGCTATTCTCCCTCGGGAAAAACCCTGGCCTGGATCGGGCTGGATCAGACCGGGCGGACGGGATTGTTCACCGCCGCAGCGACCGGGGGACCGACCGAAACCGTACTCATGGGCCTGGCCGCTCTGCAGGGCCTGGCTTGGAGCCCGGACGGCGCTTGGCTGGTTTACGCCGCAGCACCGGCGGGCCGTTTCGATCTGTGGCGGGTGCCCGTTCGGGGCGGCCCGCCCCACTGGGTTCCCACGCCCGGGGATTTTGCCTGGAATCCCACCATTGCCCGCCGGACGGGCGACCTGGTCTACGAAGAGGTGCGGGCCGACCAGGATCTCTGGCGGATCAGGATCACAGGTAGGGATCCTTGGCAGCTGGAAACGGGGCCTTTCATCCGATCGACCCGCTGGGAGTACGAGGCGGATTTCAGCCCGGACGGCGGTCGGGTGGTGTTTGTCTCCGCCCGATCGGGCAGGCCGGAGTTGTGGGTAGCAGACCGGGAGGGGGCCGAACTGCAGCGTTTGACTTTTCTGGAGGCGGCGGCGGTCAGCAACCCCCGATGGTCGCCCCGGGGGAACCGGATCGCCTTCAACGCGATGATGGACGGCCGCAGCGAAATCATGGTGGTCCAGGCCCGCGGGGGGGACCCCCACCGGATCGAGGTGGCTGCCGGTACTGAAGGCCAGCGCCTGTTCACCGCCTGGGGCGCCGACGGCGAACACCTTCTGGTCAGCGCCGACAAGGGAGAGGGTTGGCAGATTTTCCGGGAACCCCTATCCGGGGGGCCGGGGCTTCGGCTGACCGCCAAGGGGGGGCTGACCGCCGAAGAATCCTCATCGGGGGAGGAATTGTTTTTCACCCGACCCGGTCTGCCCGGTCTCTGGCGGCAGCAGGCAGGGGAACCGTCGGCGGAACCGGAACTGATCATTTCCGACCTGGCCCATCAGGACCGCCGGAACTGGCGATATGTCAGGGGAAGCGCCCCGCCGGGGAAGATCGCCTGGGTCATGCGGGTTCAGGACAGCGCTTTTTTGATGTTTCACGACCTGGGGGCGGGGGAGTCGTCATTTCTGGCCGAACTACCAGGGCTGGTCAGCGCGGGGCTGGCCCTTTCGCCCGGCGGTGACGAGGTTGTTTTCGCCCGGACGGAAAACATGGCCGGCGATCTGATGCTCCTGGAAGGTGCCTTCCCCAGATAAATTGGGAACCCAGGATTTTTGCGGAAAATATTGTCGAATTTTAACTCACTGTGAAATATCCACTTGGTACATATCCGGCAATCCCTCAGCTAACCTTAAGGTGTCCTTCAGGCGCGGATTGGGAAAAAGTCGTTTTGTCACCCGTGTGAGCCGCTGGCGCACCCCGTCGGCAAGTTCGCGAAACGGGAGGTCAAGTCGTCGCGTTTCTTTTCATCCACTGCTGGGATCTTTAATCACCTGGTCACCATCAGGGTCCCATGGAGGAAGAAGGGAAGCCGGCCGCGGTTGAAACGGGGTTCGGGAAACATGCCCCCCCGATAACCACTTCACCGAGGGCCGGGCGTGATCTTGGCCTCCTGTTCAAAATCTGGAATTTTCCTCGAGGCAGGACACCTCGAAACCGGCCGAATGTCTTCTGGACCGGACCAATCCGATCCCCCTCGGCGTTCCTTCAGAGGACGGGCTGGTACAAAAAGGCCCGGGCACTGCGCCCGGGCCTTTTGTTGCCATGATCCAGCGATGGCTGCTCAGCCGAGAAACTCGGCCAGTACCTGCCCTTGGTAACAATCGCGGATCTTGGCGAAGGCACGGTTCCGGATTTGCCGGACCCGCTCGCGGGACAGCCGGATGGTCTGGCCGATGACCTCCAGCGACTGCCGGGGCTGTTGCCCCAGGCCGTAGTACCGTTCGATGATGTGCCGTTCCCGCTGATTCAGTTGTCCCAGGGCCTGTTGAAGCTCCCGATTCATGGCCTGGCGCTCGACACCCTCGGACGGGAGCTCCAGTTCGGGGTCGCTGAGGGTCTCGGCCAGGGAAGGGGTATTTTCCCGGGGCGCATCGTCCAGGGACAAGTGAGGCCGGTCCGTCGCCCGGATCCTCGCCACCTTCCGCCGTGAAATTTCCACGAGTTCGGAAAGTTCGTCGTCCTGCACCGCCCCCATCTTTTCCTGTTCCAGCAGGCGTTCGGCCCTCTTGATGCGGGTGGCTTCCCGGGCGCGGTTGGCCGGCAGACGAACCGTGCGGGTCTGGTCCTGCAGGGCCGTCTGGATGGACTGCCGGATCCACCACACGGCATAGGTGACGAAGCGGAACTCCCGTCTTTCGTCGAACCGTTTGGCGGCGGTGATCAGGCCCACATTGCCCTCGGCGATGAGATCCATGTAACCCAGGCCCCGGTTCAGGTACCTTTTTGCCACGCTGACGACAAACCGCAGGTTCCCGTTCACAAGTTGATCGAGGGCCTCGGTGTCACCCGCGCGGACTTTCCGGGCCAGGTCGATTTCCTGGTCGGGGGTCAGCAGATCGTAACGCGCGATCATGGCCAGGTAGTGTTTGAGCGCCGGGTCGTTGCGACGATCCAGATTCTGTTCCACCTCATACATGACCTTCTTTACCTCCATATGCGGCCGTGCGGCCTTTAACCGGATACTTTCCCTACGAAATCTCCGGATTGTCTGTGACATGATATGAGTGGTGCTGGCGGCACATTTATTACAATAAATATTTAAGTAACTGTTTTACATTGAGTTGGGTGGAAAAGACGGGTCTGCCGGAAAGCCGTGGCTTGTGAAAAACGAAAATCAGTTCCAATATTTACAATTTCAGGTGGCCATTTCGGGAACCAATCCTATACTTGTCCGGTAGGAACAATCCCCAACCACCGGCATTGTTAGCCAGAAGGGGCGCGCTGCGTCCCTCAATTTTCATCCCGGCAAAACCGTCGGGTCGAGAGAGGAACATAAAAATGAAACGATTCACTTACGCGATGGTCATGGCCGTGGCTCTGATCGTTATGGTCTCTTCCTTCGCCGTCGCCGGCGGAGAAGAGTGCAGCAAGACCAAGACCGCTGCCACCCAGGTCAAGGCCAGTGCCGCCCAGGTCACGACCAGTGCCACCCAAGTCAAGATGGGTGAGTGCTGCATCACCGCCGCCAAGGCCGGCGAAGGCTGCTGCGGCAAGGACGCCGACGCCGTCAAGGCCGCTTTCGCCAGCTACTCGGCTGCCTGTGCAGCCAGCTGTGCCGACAAGGCCGCCTGTGAAGCTGCCACCGCCGACATGGGCAAGTGCTGTGCTGCTGCCGTCGCTGCCGGCGAGGGTTGCTGCGGCAAGGACGCCGACGCCCTGAAGGCCACCTACGAGCAGAAGGTCGCCTACCAGAAGGCCGCCGCCACGGTGAAGGCCGACATGCACGAGTGCTGCGCCACTGCCATGGCTGCCGGCAAGGGCTGCTGCGGCCACTCGGCCGAGGAAATGAAGGCCGACTACGACAAGAAGGTCGAGACCAAGGCCAAGAAGGTTGCTTCCGCCGAGAAGGCGAGCGACGACAGCTAGTGGATCTCTTTTGATTCTCCTGGCGACAGGAGTTGGGCGCGGATGCTGTACGGCATCCGCGCTTTTTTCATTCCGGGATGTCACCACCGGGCCTGGGCTGCGTATACTCGGGTGACCAGATACTCGATCAGCTGCTGATATTTGCCCGGGCATTGAGGAAAGCTCTTTGGATCTTAAACGAAGATTGCGCGACGGACGCCACGGCCTGTGGTTGACGTTGGCCAGGCGAGGCAACGAAGACGCTTTCAGGCGTCTGTATGGAGAGTTGTACGATCCGGTGGCAGCCTACATCGGCTCGCGTACCGGCAACAGCCACGACGCCGAAGACCTGACCAGCGCCGTGTTCGGTCGGTTCCTGGAACGGCTCGACCGATTCGAGGGATCCCAGGGATCGGTCATGACCTGGATCCTGGCCATGGCCCGCAACGCGGTCATCGATCACCACCGGCGGCTCGACGCCCACGGGGCGGCCCGCAGGCAATCGGTGCCCGCCGAGGAGATGGCCGACGTGCTGGCAGCGGACCAAGCAGATCCCCTGGGAAGGCTGATCCGCGACGAGAACCTGCGGCAAATCGCCGTGATGCTGCGCCGCGAACCGGACGAGGTCCGGGAAATGTTCGCCCTGCGCTTCGGCCAGGGGTTGCGTGTCCGGGAAGTGGCGAAGGTCATGGACCTGGGCGAGGACGCGGTGAAGCAGCGATTCGCGCGCACTTTGAAAAAGATCCGACTCGAGCTGCTGGCGGAAGAACCGGAACCGAAAGGAGGACCGGAATGCATGATCGCCGACTGAACGACGAGTTGAAGCGCATTCATGAACCGGATTTGGCCAACAGGCCGCGGCCGGAGCACCGGCGCGAACTGGAAGGGCGTCTCCTTTCCCGGTACCGGACCAACCAGTCCCACAGAAGAAGGTGGCTTGTCATGCTCAATCCCTGGAACAGAACCGCCCGTTTCGCCCTCGTAGGTTTGGCCCTGATGATTCTCGGCGTCGGCGCCTGCACGACGTCGACCACGACCGAGGTCGACATGGGCAAGAAGATGACCATCGGCTTTTCGGCCCAGACCGATGCCGAAATGATTTCGATCGACACCAGCCTGTCCAACTTCCTGGATACGCAGCCCGGCATCGAGAATGTCTCGGTGTCCATCAGCGAGACGGTGGATGGTCCCAAGACCATCAACGTCATGGCCTGGGGGCGGGACCTGGACGGGGACGCCTTGGTCGCGGAACTGCGCCGCCAGGTGCCCGAACTCAAAGAGGCCGACATCGCCTTCGAGACCCTGAGCGGGACCATCGAGGAAAGCTACGCTTCCAAGCTGAAGCGCGAGGTCTTCCAGATCGAGGTCGACGGCGCCACCGAGGAAGAGATCCGTGCCCAGATCCTGGCCCAGCTGGCCGAGCAGGGAGTGGCCGAGGGCGACGCCCAGGTGGAGATCATCCAGCAGGACGGCATGACGGAGATCAAAGTTGAGGTGACCACGGAAGTTGAGGACTGATAGTTCCAACCTCCCCGTGGAAATGACCGCGCCCCCTGTATCCTTGAGGTACGGGGGGTGTTCCTTTAATATGTGGGTTCGTTTCTTCAACCTGATAGGATGAGAACATGAAACTAACCTTCCACGGCGCCGCCCGCACTGTCACCGGCAGCCGCCATCTCCTCGAAGCCGGCGGTCAGCGCGTGCTGGTCGACTGCGGCATGTTCCAGGGCCTCAAAAAACTTCGCAAACTCAACTGGGATGAGCCCGGCTTCGAACCCGGCTTCCTGGACCACATCGTGCTGACCCACGCGCACATCGACCACACGGGCTACGTGCCGCGCGTCATGCAGTACGGTTTCCAGGGCGACATCCACTGCACCCCGGCCACCAGTGAACTGCTCGAAGTGATGCTCATGGACGCCGCCCACATCCAGGAGGAGGACGCGGCGTTCGCCAACAAGAAGGGATTTTCCAAGCACCATCCCGCCGAGCCGCTCTACACGTCACAGGACTCCATGAAGGCGCTCAAGCTGGTGAAGCCGGCCCGCTTCAACAGCTGGGTTAAACTGTCGGCCCGGTTGAAATTCCGCTACGTCAATTCGGGGCACATCCTGGGCGCGGCCTTTGCCGAGTTCCGGGTGAAGGAACAGATGAAGGACAGCGTCCATCCGGGCGAAATCACGGTCGTCTTCAGCGGCGATCTGGGCCGCTATGACGTCCCGCTGCACAGCGATCCGGAACCGCTGCCTGACTGCGACGTGCTGATCGTCGAGTCGACCTACGGCAAGCGGCGTCACGAAGACGAGTCGGTGCTGGACCAGATCCGCGAGGAGTTCAAGCACACCATCCACAAGCGAGGCGTGGTGCTGATCCCCAGCTTCGCCGTCGGCCGCACCCAGATGGTCACCCTGATCCTGCGTGACCTGATGATCGGCGGCGACCTGGAGGAAGTGCCGATCCACATCGACAGCCCCATGGCCATCGACGCGACGGCGATCTACTCGCGCCACCTCTACGACAGCAACCTGGACAAGGAAATCACTCTCGACGGTCGGAACCGTCTGTTCCCCTTCAAGGTCCATCTGCACCGCACGGTGCACGAATCGAAAGAGCTGAACAACATGAAGGGGCCGCGGGTGATAGTCGCCGCGAGCGGGATGATGACCGGCGGCCGCATCATCCACCATCTGGTGCGGCGGCTGCCCGATCACCACAACCTCGTTCTGCTGACGGGCTACCAGGGGGTCGGCACGCGGGGGCGGGCTCTACAGGACGGCGCGGCAACCCTGCGGATGCACGGCAAGAACATCGATGTGGAAGCGCGGGTGTCCACCATCAAGGGCCTGAGCAGCCACGCCGACGGCGATGAAATCATGCGCTGGATCGGCACGGCCGACCGCAAGCCCAAACAGGTGTTCGTGGTGCACGGTGAGGAAGAGTCGGCCCGGGCCCTGGGGGACAGGATCGCCAAGGAGTACGGTTCCCGGATCACGGTCCCGGACCTGAAGGACAGCTTCGAGATCTGACCAGGCCACGCAGGGCGAGGCGAAAGGTGCTTCCCTGACCGACAACGGTATCGAGGCTCATCCTCAGCCCCGCGATGCGAACATGGATTAAGATCTTTGCCCTGATTGGGCTCTCACGGCGAATCATGTTCCCCATGAGCAAAACGCCCCGGCAAGCCGGGGCATTTTGCGCTGAGCCGAGAGAGCCCAATCAGGGCAAAGATCTTAATCCATGTTCACATCCCGGTAAGCATCCTGCAGCTCGAACCGGGAAACCCCCCGCTCCTTGGAGGGATCCCCGGTATACCCGAGAGCCTTCCAGTCAAAGCGACCGCCGCCTTCGGTGTCGTGGCAGGCCACGCATTTGAGCGCATACTCGCTGGGCGCGACCATGTGGTTGATCTTCCACCACGATTCGGTCTCGGCGAACCCGTACTCACCGCTGAATTCATGACCCGCGGCTTCCATGCCCTGGGCGATGGCGTTGGGCCAGTCGAATCCGTTCTCCCACAGGCCGGTCTCGCCGTACAGCTTGGTGACGACCAGGATCCGCTGCTCCTTGTCGTAGGCCTGCTTGCCGCGCATGACCTTGAAGGGGTGGATCTTGGAATGGGGGTCAAGGCGGGTGCCCTGGGGCTTGTTCAGGTGTGTCACCTCGTCGGGGTTCATGGCGGCTCCCAGCGTGTACTGGGTGGAGGTGCCGTTGTACCAGAGGAAGGTGGGCATCAGGTTCTTTTTCCAGCGGAAAGAGCCCTTGAGTTGGTCGAAGGTGTCCCTCCCGTACTTGTCTTTTTCGCTCTTGGTGTCGGTGCCAGCGGTGGACCAGTCCCACCAGACCAGGGTGGCGTGATCACGCGCGATGGTGGGGATGTGGCAGGTCTGGCAGGCGATCGACTTGCCATGCCAGTCGAGGATCCGTTTGGAATGCGGATCATCGTCGTGACAGCTGGCGCATTCCAGGTGGTTGTGGCCGCCCGGAGAATCGAACATGGAGTTGCCGGCGATGAGGTGATCGGTCGTGTCGTGGCACTCGGTGCAGTTGAAATCCTGCCCGTCACGGCTCATGTGGACATCGAGCCCGACCGGAGGGTCGACCAGGGAATTGTCCATGTCGCCGTGCTTGACGTTGTTGCCCTGGCCGCCGTAGAAATGGCAAGCGCCGCAGGTCTGACGGCTGGTCGGTCCGACCGTGCGTGCGATTCCCGCCAGATCCAGGGGCTCCCAGATCTTGCCTTCCCATTCCTTGTTCTTGTAGACCGGATGCCCGGCGTCGGTGGGGAACTTCTTGTACAGGCCGGTCTGGTCGTGGCAGACCAGGCAGTCGATTTTCCCGGGGTCCGAGAAATCGAAGGTATCGTCCACCCAGCCGTAACCGGTATGGCAGCTCGTGCACCGGGCCCAGTTGGAGCTGAGACCGACGCAGAAGTTGTTCATGGTGTTCTTCTTGCCGAGGGCAATTTCACCCTTGCCGATGACATCCTGCATGGGCATCCAGGTCCAGTGGGAGGTTTTCATGAAGTCGTGGGCCTCGTCTTCATGGCAGTCGAGACAGGCCGCGGTCACGCTGGGTCCGTCCCTGAAGGGGCCTCCGATGTCCTGGTGGTCCTCGATGATTTTCATCGCCCCTGCGGGCAGGGCCAGGAAAAGAAATACGGCCGTAAAGAGCAATGAGAGCCTGGATACCGAACGCATGCGCAGTGCCTCCATGGGAGAGTCGGAAAAGCCTAAAACCCACTGATAACGTAGGAGATAAGGGGCGAACCCTTACTCCGTTCCGGGGTTGTTAAAACTCTAGTAAGTGGAGGGCGGGTTTCAAAGGAAAATAATGACAAAAACTTGTCATTTGAAATCAGTTTCAAAATCGGAAACTGTCAGGAGCCGAAAAAGTTGATCGACCCCATGTTGTCCGCGTCATCTCCGAAGGCGGTCACATCCTCGCCGTCGAAGACGAAGGTGGCGTTTTTCCCGTAGACTCGGCTGAACTGAACACGTCGGGGTTCGCCGCCCGGGACGACCATGCGCAGCTCGGCAAGCTGGCTGTTGCCGGGCGAGGTCAGGTCTTCAGTGCAGACCGGGCACCCGAAACGGACCTTGGCACCCTGGGAGAGATTCTTCTCCACGGAGTCGTCACAGATGTACTTGTAGTTCCCGGGCTGGGGGCTGAGCAGGATCATGCCCTTTTTCTTCCGGTAACCGATGACCAGGAGAATTTTCACGCTGGGATTGAGGACCGCCGTGCAGTGGGGGCATGTGAAGACGTTTTTCATCATCCAACCTCTGGGTTCTGGTCAGGATCGCTGCTGGCTCTTTTCTCGCCACCGGAGAGAATCCCCCACCCGAAGACGGCCCCGAAAAGGACCATGATCCAGGGGTTGGAGGTGATGCTTCAACCGCCGCCCTGACAGGCGATCCATTTGTGGATCCCGTAGCCGCCGGCGGCGCCCAGCACCGGCCCGGCGATATTTCGGATCACGGTCAAGTTCATCGGTTCACCCTCCTCCTGGTCCCAATTATCCCGAACTTGCGAAGGATGCGCAAGAGGGTGATGGACCGAAAGTCGGTCTGGTTGTAGGTTTTTCAAAGGTTTTTCCAGTCCAGGGAACGGGAGCGATCGATGAAAATTGTGATTTTGACGGGCTGTCTGCTGGTTATATCCGCCTGCGGGGGCGCCGAGGACGGCGGCCAGGAGGCCCTGGACCGCGCCGTGCGCCATGCCTCAGGGGCGCCGCGGATCATGACGACGGCGGGCGAGGACAGCCTGCTGGCGGAGGAAAAAAATCTGCCGGCGGCCGAAAGAATCGGACGGTGGGCCCGGCGTTTCCGGGACGCCCAGGGGGTGGAATACCTGTTCGGCCTGGCCGAGGGGGGTTATGTCGCCGCAGGAGATCTGGTCCGCGACGACCGGCAGGACTGCGTCAGTCTGATGTACCGGGTGACCGAGCTGGCGAGAGCCGACGATCATCGCGATGCGGTGGCCTGGGCCCTGCGCACCCGGTTCGCGGGCGCAGTGCCCGATTCCGTGGTCGACGAACAAGGGCGTGTGGACTACGACCGTCCCGAACACCTCGACTTCAGCCTCGACATGATCCGCGCCGGGCACTGGGGGCGGAACATCACAGCCGACCTGACCGGCGCCCGGCCCGACAGCACCGGCAGCGCCCGCTATCCGGCCGGCAGTTTTGTCACGGTACCCGAAGACGCCCTGGTGGAGGGGGAGCTGCGCGAGGGCGACATCGTCTGGATGGTTCTGGAGGCGGCCCACCCGGCTGCGGGCAAGCTGCGCCGCGAATATGGTCTGGTCATCGGGCACATCGGAATCGTGATCATCGAGGAGGGTCGGCCCTGGCTGGTGCACGCCGCCAGCAGCGGCCTGGAGGGATGGTACGAAGGAGGCGCCGTGGTGGCGGCGCCCCTGGAGATATATCTGGAACGGGTCGAGAGGTATTCCGCGGTCATGGTCACGCGATTCTGACCGCCGGCATGTTCGGACCCTAGGGCGTCACCGTCACGGTTATCGTTTCGCTTTGGGTTTCCGTTCCGGCGGTGGCCGTGGCGGTGATCTCCACCTGCGTGTTGGCGTCCACAATGGGGGTGTGCCAGGTGGCGGACCAGCTGTCGGTCCCGGTGGCGGTCACCTGTTCGGTGTCTTCGCCATAGGAAATATCCAGAACCACCGATTCCACCGGTCCGGAAAAGAGGTCGCTGAACGTCACCCCGGCCAGCGGCAGGTCGGTGTCATCATCGACGAGATCCTCGTCACGGGGTTCGGTGAAGGTGACCGGCGGCCGGTTCACGTTGACCTCGATGACGTGCTGGGCCGTGTCGGCGGCCGCCCAGGCGGTGGCGACCACGGTCAGGGTGGTGTCGGCGTCCCACAGGGGGGCGTCCCAGGCCACGGACCAGTTGTCCGTGCTGGAGGCCTCGATGTGTTCGTCGCCGATGTCGAGCGTCACCAGGTCAAGGGGCGTCCCGCCCAGGACGCCTGCGGCGGTGCCGGAGAAATTGATGGTCCGGTTGTTGGTCAGGTCGGCCCCGTCAAGCGGTTCGGTGATGGCCACGGCGAGTTGGGTCACCGTCACGGTGATGGCGGTAGTGACCGTTTCCAGTGAATCCGGCCGCGGTCCGTACCAGGCCTGGGCCCGGATGACCAGGGGTGTGTCGGCGGTGAACCGGGGAACGGTCCACAGGTAGGACCAGGTTTCGGTGCCATCGGCGTTGACGAATCCGTTGCCGTCCCCGCCATCGAATTCGACCAGGAATACCGATTCCAGATCCGAACCGATCACGGTGCCCCCGCGCACCTGGAATACCGTTCCGCCCAAAATCACATCGCCTTCCGTCGGCGCCCAGAAATTAATTTCAGCAGGCTGGATGACGTGTACCACGTAGTCGGTCAGGGTGCCGGACATGGTCCAGTCGTTGCGGTACTGGACGTAGACGACCTTCAGCCCCGGGGTGGGGCTCAGTGCGATCTGGACCGTATCGGCGTAGGCGATCCAGGGGGCGTTGGTGAAGTCCGGGCTTTCGGCATAGCGCATTTCGGTGGCCACGGCCCGGGAAATACCCAGAACCGTGGACTCGTCGACGACGGCGTCGCTGTCGGGCCAGGCCAGCTTGAAAGTGACGTTGGTCAGCAGGTCGGGCGTCACCGTGATTTCCTGCAGGTTGTTGAATCCGAAGTCACCCTCGAACTGGCCGCGGATGAACTGGGGGTTGGCGGAATCGCTCAGCTGGTAGCCGGTGTAGAGCGGATCCACGGGGACCCAGGGCGTAGTGAGCGTGTCGGCCCACTCGGCAAAGAACCGCATGTTCCGCACACCCTCGATGGGGATGGCCAGATCCACGGTCCTTGCGGCCAGGGTGGGGGGATCATCGACCACCGTGAAGTTCGGAGTGAAGTCCACCCTGATGGTCTGGACCGAAGGTGCCGATTCGAACCCGTCGCCGAAGGAGGCCACGTACAGGGTCTTGATCTGGTTGTTGCCGCCCGCGGGCCCGATATCATAGGTCAGGTCGATGGCCTCACCGGGCGCGCCGGCCGGGACGATCCTCAACGAATCGGTAAAGGTCGGGTCCAGGGCGATGCGCAGTTGATCACCCTCGGTGACGGTGATCTCCAGGTTGACGAAACGGGACGCAGAGGTTCCCTCTCCTGTCCCCACGATCACCCTCGGCCCGGTGGTCACTGCGGCGGGAGTGGCGTAGGAGGTGAGGGAGAAATTGGTGGCGGTGAAAGCCTGGACCATGTACCAGAGGTCGCTGGTGGAAGCGGCATCGTGCCAGGGGAAGCTGCCGGTGGGGTTGCTGGTGTGATCCGCCTCGCCGATTTCCGAATATAGGGAATCGCGGTACGCGCTTTGGCTGATCACGTACCTGGTGATACCCAGATCCTGGGGCTGATTCCAGCCGATGGTGACGGTGGTGTCGTTGGTGGCCTCGGCGCTCGCCTGCAACGGATCGCCGCCATAGGGCCCCAGGGGATCGAAGGGGTTTTCGAAGACGGGTTCGGAGGGCGTTTCCTCGCAGCCGGTCAGCAGGGAGAGGGCAGCCGGTAGTCCCAGGGCGAACAGGAAACCGAGGACGGCGATTTTGCGCAAGGTCAGGTCTGTCTTGATGCGTTCCATCAGAACTCCAACCGAATCGCGGCGTGCACGGCGGTCCGGGGATCGGGATCGTTCCACAGTCCGCTGTCGAGGGCCCCGGTTTGTAGGGGCACCGGCCCGGAGCCGGCTTCCACCGACGGGAAGAAAATGAGCGCGTCGACGATGCTGACCACAATCGCGCTGCCGGCCACGATCAATCCCGTGTTGCGCAGGTCTTCCTTGGCCAGCATGTCATCATAAGTCTGGATGGCGGCTTCGCGGTAGCGGGCGAGGTCGTCGGCGTTGATGGAGGAGTTGTACAGGTCCTGGAGATCGAGATAGTCCTTGCGCAGGTTGTTGCGCTGAAGTTCGGCGAACAGAGCCACCAGCAGACCGCCGGCTTCGGCCACGTTGTAGAGGTAACCTCGCACGCTGGCGCCGATGTAGTGCTGACCCAATCCGGCGAACAGGATGTTGCTGGTCCAGGCGGTCTGGCGGCTCAGGGGCACCAGGCGGACGGCCAGGCGCTCCCAGTCCTGGTCCCCCACCAGCGTCAGCTGGTGTTCGTAGCTCTGGTGGCCGGGGAGTTCGCTCTGGATGACGTAGATCCCGGGCGTCAGATCCAGGGGCCCATCCAGGGGAAAGAAGCCCATGTCCAGACCGTTGATGACCAGGCTGGCGCCGGGCGGGCCGGTGATTTCCAGTGTGGCGCCCGTAGCGGCGGCGGGAAGGATCGCTGCCATGATGAAGGCGACCAATAGTGGCGATGAAGGCCGGATCATGGATCTCCTGCTTGGAAAGCTGGATTGGACAATGGTTTTCCGCAGCAAGTATAGGGCAAGCCCAAGGCGATTGCCCGGGAAAATGTACTCCCCAAACCGGTTCTGGTTCCACCAAAAAGGGGGTCACCGATGATGAGAGGGCATTATCGGGTTGGGAGTTTTCCATCCCCGTTCGTGCCAGAGACGGTGGCAGGAGCTGCAGAGAGTGATCAGGTTTTCCGGGTTGTTGATGCCTCCGTTTGCCCTGGGAACCACATGATGGACTTCGAGGAATCGTGTTCTTTCGCAACCGGGGGCTCGACAGCGGCGGCCATCACGGGCCAGAACCTCTCTCCGTATCCGGGGCGGGATGGTGGTGGTATTGCGGCCGCCTTGGCGGGCAACAGCAGCGTCGCAGCGCATCCGTTCGGTTTCCGTTTTTTTGAGTTCGTGTTCCCCGGAATCCGTGTGAACGGTCATTTTCCCTTCCGTTTCATGAACATGGATCTGCACCGGAGGCCTGCCGGCAAGGGCCCCCCGGGGGGTCTTTTCCTTCGACTCCACCAAGGCGGCCAATCCCTCCAGCATCAACTCGGCCTTGTCGTTGGGCGCGCCGCCCAATTTGTGCAGGCGTTCGACCAGTGCTGCCCGCCGCGCTTCCTGTTCGGGGGTCAGGTCCACCTGGAAACGGACAGGGATTTCTTTTGGGGCTACAATTGTCGGTGCGGCCGGCAATAGTTCCTTTTGGTCGGGATCGACCTTGGCCGCCCGTTTGACCCGCTTGACTTCCCGCACCAGCTCTTTCCGGGATTTTCTGGCCGCTTTCAACCATGCCTTTTCGGTCTCGGGCGTGGCCACGCTCACGATTTCCCGCGCTTTAGTGTAACCCAATTCCCCGGAGGTCATCGCCTCGCGCACCGCCGGCAGCTTGTCCAACTGGTGGGCCAGACGCACGAAGTCCCCCGTCCGTGATTTGGAGAAACCCAACCCGTGCATGGCGTACTGGTTGATGGAGGAGTAGCCCAGTTCCTGATACAAACGCCGGAGCAGGATGTCAGCGAACCACAGCACGGCGCAGTGGCGGGCCTGTTCCATGGCTTTGAGGGATCTACGCAAAGAAGCATGGACTTCTGCGGCGGATTGGTGGGAATGGAAGGGGACGGCAGGCATTTTGGTCCTCCTTGAATGGGTGCCTGGGGGGGGGGGGGGTGGTTA
>RCNC010001808.1_pt1 | contig 21032 bp, 18 predicted proteins | sample 2041301 | NCBI WGS metagenome assembly RCNC01 (sample SAMN09708231, study PRJNA481090) | Marine sediment metagenome, whole genome shotgun sequencing project. | biome: marine sediment; feature: ocean; material: sediment; isolation source: Sewage treatment plant 13A marine sediment (STP13A) ...
CCTGTAACGTCACCGTACCGGGCATCGAGGGAGAAGCGATGTCGCTCAACTTCAGCATGCTCGGATTCGCGCTGTCAAGCGGCAGCGCCTGCGCTACCGGCGATCCCGAGCCGAGCCATGTCCTCAAGGCGATGGGCCTCGATCCGATTGAGGCTCAGGGCGCGCTACGGATCAGCCTTGGCATCTGCAACACAGACGAGGATGTCGACGCCTTTCTGGAGACCTTCCCTGAGGTCGTCAAGAGGCTCCGCGAGCTGTCGCCCATCAGGGGAGAGAGCTGATCTCTTGACCTATCCGACCCGATCTTTCCTGAAAGTTATCCCTGGCCTTGCGGTGATGCTCGTCCTGCTGTCAGCGGCCGGACCCGCCTACACCTATGACAGGAATTTTGTCGAAAGCCTCGAGGGGTATTACGCGAGACCGGTCTCGTGCGGGAATCATATCATCTACTATGGCGACAGGGGAGAGAAGCTCGCCATCGAGATCGAGAAGATACTGTGCAGGGCCGCAGGAGATATCGCGGCAGGTGTCGGGCTGGAGAAGGTATCCCCGGTAGCGTTCATAATCGCCCCGGATACTCCGGCGTTCAGGAGGCTGCACGGCGGACGGCTGCCCGAATGGGGAGAGGCATTCGGTGATTCGCGGAGGATGATCATCGGTATCGACGCGTCGCGTGTCCTTCTGTCAAACCGGCCCTTCGAGACTGTGGTCAGGCATGAACTTTCGCACGTCTTTCTCGCTCAGCGGACGGGGAGAGCGCGCTGTCCGTCCTGGTTTGTCGAAGGTATAGCGATGCGGCAGTCGAGGGAGTGGACCCTCGGCGATCAGTGGCGCCTGGCCCTGACAGTGGCCAGGGATGATGTGCCCCGTCTCGAGGATCTTCAGGGCAGGTTCCCGAAGAGCTCGGGGAAGGCTGCCGTCGCTTACCGTATCAGTTACGCGGCGGTCGAAGAACTGATCGGGGGAGAAGAGAGGGATATTGTCACATTTACGGCCTTTCTGAGGGACACGAGAGATTTCGAGAAAGCATTTACACTGACATTCGGCGAGACGACCGCGGAGTTCTCGGGCAGGTTCGAGGCCTCGATGAGGAGCAGGTACCACAGGACCGCGCTCTTTCTGAACATATCACCTTACGGGCTGATGTTGTCGGCGCTCTTCCTTTTCGTGTATTTCTTAAAGAGGAACAGAAGCAGGAAGAAGGTCGAGGAGTGGGAGAGTGAGGACCCCGGGCCCCCGGCGTCCCCTGCTTCCCCGACATCTCCAACGGTACACTGAAACTGGTTCCGGGCCGTCCTTTGCAGGAATGCCCGTCTGCTCTTGACAGCCTGATGGACAGTTCTTATACTAACCGGTACCTTCCGTCGTTCTGCGGAAGTGGTTTTTTTTGGAGGGCTAGTCCTAATTGGTAAGGCAGCGGATTTGAAATCCGCCGGGCGTAAGCCCTTGGGGGTTCGAGTCCCTCGCCCTCCGCCATAAAAAGATGAAGTTTCGCGGAGAGGTGGCCGAGCGGCTGAAGGCATCCGCCTGCTAAGCGGTTGTAGGGCTAACGTTCTACCGAGGGTTCGAATCCCTCCCTCTCCGCCACTATTTGAGATAGAATCGACAGAATATGCGCCCATAGCTCAATTGGATAGAGCGCTTGGCTACGGACCAGGAGGTTGGGGGTTCGAATCCTCCTGGGCGTATTTGATTCTACGCCGGTGATCGTTGATCACCGGCCTTTTTGTGTAAATAATTATATGGCAAGAGGATATAGAGTCAATTTGGAGGGCATCTGCTTGTGGATACCGTGAATACCCTTCGGGATATTCGTGAAGACCTGCGTAATACCTGGAAATATTTTGCGGAAAAATCATGAATACCCTTCGGGAATATGTTGCACCTCAACCATATAAACATTAATTTATAAGAGATAACTAAAAAGCACTTGACGGGCGGTATATGCCCGTTGTAGTCTGTTTCCGGGATTTTCCCGTCCGGGAACTCCCGGCTTCTAACAGGAAAACTCACAGAAACGGGTAGCCGTCAACCCACTGGAAAGGGACAGGATATGCTGGAAATCAGGACCCATGGCCGCGGTGGCCAGGGATCGGTGATCGCCTCGGAGATCCTGGCAGACGCTTTTTTCCACGAGGGGAAGTTTGTCCAGGCATTTCCAGCTTTCGGGGTCGAGCGCAGAGGCGCTCCCGTAATGGCATTCACCCGCGCCTCCGAAGGTGAGATCCGCGAAAGGTGCCAGATCTACGAACCCGATCATCTCGTAGTACTCGACCGTGTCCTTCTCACGACCGTCAATATCACCGACGGCCTGAAAGAAGGAGGCTGGATCATCATCAACACGAACATGGAGATCGAGTGTTGCGAACTGGAGAAGTTCAAGATCGCGACTGTCGACGCGGCGAAGATAGCCCTGAGCCACAGGCTCGGATCGCTCGCAGCTCCGATCGTGAACACCTCTATCATCGGCGCCTTCGCCGGGGCGACAGGCCTTGTCGGACTCGACGCGGTAAAGCAGGCGATCGAGGGCTTTGTGCCAATCAAGAAGGAAGCGAATATGCAGGCGGCAGAGGACGCCTTCAACGAGGTGAAGATCATCTCGGGAAAATAGATCCGGGGCCGGTGACAGGTCCAGGGCCGCTTAACAGGCCCGGTCCCGTTAAGAGATCAATAAGGCTGGAGGCTGAATGGTCAAGAAAATCGAATTCGCAAGTTACAAGGAGATGCCGATCCGTCCGATGACGACAGGGTCCATGATGTGGAACCTCACCGGATCGTGGCGGAATGTCAGGCCTCTCTATGATTTCAAGACGTCGCCTTGCATCCTCGGATGCCCCACTAACGAGAATATACAGAAGTATATCTATCTCGTTACGGAGGGAAAGCACGAGGAGGCATGGAAGACGATCATCGACAGCAACCCGATGCCCGCGGTGACCGGACGGGTCTGTTTCCATCCATGTATGACCAAGTGTACGCGGGAGGACTACGATGAGGCGGTAAACATCAACGCCATCGAGAGGTCCATCGGCGACCTGGGGCTCGAGAACGGCGGGTGGATGGAGAAGACGAAGGCATCGAAAAAGGAGAAAGTGGCAGTCGTGGGAAGCGGCCCCGCCGGACTCTCATGCGCCTTCTACCTCGCCCGTCAGGGATACCCCGTGACGCTGTTCGAGAGGGACAAGGCTCTCGGCGGAGTCCTGCGGTGGGGCATTCCCGAGTACAGGCTCCCCAACGAGCTTCTCGACAGGGTCGTGGGGCAGATTCTCGACTCTGGACCCATAGAGGTCAAGGCCGGCGTCAATGTCGGCTCTGATATCGCTGTCGATCAGCTTGATAAAGATTTCGGCGCCGTATTCCTCGGCATGGGGCTGATGAGCAGCCGCGGCCTCGGAATGGATGGCGAGGACAAGGAAGGCGTCGAGCCCGGTCTTGAGTTCCTCCGCAGGGTCAACAGCGGAGAGAAGGTAGATCCGGGCGCGAAGGTCGTTGTCGTCGGAGGCGGAAACACCGCGATGGATGTCGCCAGGTGCGCCCTCCGGTCAGGCAGCGAGGTAACGGTAGTCTACCGCCGGACGCGGAACGAGATGCCCGCGATCGCCGAGGAGATCGAGGAAGCTGAGACAGAGGGAGTGGCGTTCCATTTCCTGGCAGCTCCGAAAGAACTCGTGATCGAGGGCGGCAAACTCGTCCGTGGTATCTTCCAGAAGATGGAGCTCGGCGAGCCCGACGATTCGGGAAGGCGCAGGCCGGTACCGGTAGAGGGCGAGACGATAGAACTCGAAGTCGACAAGCTCTTCACGGCGATCGGCGAGCAGGCCGACCTGGAGGGTTTCGATTCCGCAGTCGATACCGAATGGAACCTCGTAAAGACAGGCGGCGAGACCGGCGATACTTCGAACCCGAAGATCTTCGCCGGTGGAGATGTCGTCACGGGAGCAGCGAGTGTGGTCGAGGCTATTGCGGCGGGCCGCAAGGCTGCCGAGCGGATAGGCCGCATGCTTGCCGGCGAACCCGAGCCTGAGACGGAAGAACCTAAGACCGTCGGCATCGAGGATATGAACACTGACTATTTCACACACTCGAAGAGGAACCTCGTTCCGGGGATCTCCACCGCTGAAGCGAAGAAGGGATTCTCCGAGATAAAGACGGGATTCACTCCGGAGGTGCTTGCCGCTGAGGCGGACCGGTGCTTCTCATGCGGTGTGTGCAATTATTGCGATAACTGCTGGGTATACTGTCCCGACGTCGCGATCAAGCGGCACGAGGACGAATATGAATTCGATTACGACTATTGCAAGGGCTGTCTCGTCTGCGTTTTCGAGTGCCCGCGCAACGCCATATCGATACGGGAGGAGGGAAAATGAAGAAGGTCGTCATGGGAAACCACGCCGTAAGTCACGGCGTAAAGGCTTCAGAGGTCAAGGTAATCTCGGCCTATCCGATCACTCCGCAGACCCATATCGTGGAGCTCCTCTCCGAGATGTGCGCGAACGGTGAGCTCGACGCAAAATTCATCAAGGTCGAGTCGGAACACAGCGCGATGGCTGCGGTCATCGGAGCGTCTGCCGCGGGATCGAGGACCTTCACCGCCACATCGTCCCAGGGACTGCTTCTCATGCACGAGATGCTGCACTGGGCCGTCGGGGCGAGGCTCCCGATCGTGCTGGCAAACGTCAACAGGGCCGTCGGCCCGCCGTGGTCGATCTGGACCGACCAGAACGACTCTCTCTCCCAGAGGGACGTCGGCTGGCTCCAGATCTACTGCGAGTCGAACCAGGAGGTGCAGGATACGGTCCCCCAGGCGTTCAAGATCGCCGAGGAACTGCAGATGCCGGTAATGCTGGTTATGGATGCCTTCTTCCTCTCTCACACATATGAGATAGTGGATCTCATCGAGAAGGAACAGGTCCGGAAATTCCTGCCTCCATACAAGCCGGAGATCAAGATCGACACAGCCGACCAGCATTCGTTCGGCAACCTCGCCGGGCCGGAGAACTACATGGAGCTTCGGTACATGATCCAGGAGGCGATGGAGAGGGGCCTCGACGTGATCAAGAGGGTCGACAAGGAATTCGAAGAGGTGTTCGGCCGCAGTTACGGAATCATCGAGCCTTACCGCTGTGACGACGCCGAGACCATACTGGTGACATCCGGCACAGTTGCCTCTACGACGAAGGCCGTCATCGACGAGCTCCGCGACGAGGGGGTAAAGATTGGGTCGCTGAAGATAAGGGTCTTCCGCCCCTTCCCGATCGAGGAGGTCTTCGCGGTGCTGTCAAAGGCGAAGAAGGTCGCCGTGATCGACAGGAACATCTCGTTCGGCGCGCATGGCATCTTCTACCAGGAGATCAAGAGCGCTCTGTACGGCCGAACTGACATACCGATCCTCGGCTACATCGCCGGCCTGGGCGGCCGCGACATAACTCCGAAAGTCATCCGCGAGATCGCCGACAAGGCGATGGGCGACAAGGATCCGGAGAGATATATCAACTGGATAGGGGTGAAGATATGAAAGCGCCGCGTATTCCGATGGAAGAGCTGATGGGCTCCGGGCATCTCGCCTGCCAGGGATGCGGAGCTACTCAGGCTATGAGATTCGCGCTCAAGGCGCTCGGTCCGAAGACAGCGCTCACCATCCCGGCATGCTGCTGGGCCGTGATCGATGGAACGTTTCCTCACTCGGCCGTCGATCTGCCGATATTCCATACTGCGTTCGAGACGGCCGCGGTCGTGGCTGCCGGCATCAAGGCGGGGCTCGAGATGAGGGGCGACGCCGAGACGACCGTGATGGCCTGGGCGGGCGACGGGGGAACATATGATATCGGCCTTCAGGCGCTCTCAGGCGCCGCCGAGAGGAACGACGATATCATCTACGTCTGCTACGACAACGAGGCGTATATGAACACCGGCATCCAGCGTTCATCCTCGACGCCTGTCGGGGCATGGACCACGACCACGCCGGTCGACAACTACAAGAAAGAGCCGAAGAAGAACATGATCGACATCATGGCTGCTCACTCGATTCCCTACATCGCCACCTGTTCGGTAGCCTGGCCGGAAGACGTGATCGCGAAGTTCCGGAAGGCGAAAGAGATGAAGGGTACGAGGTACATCCATATCTTCGCGCCATGCCCGACAGGGTGGAAGCTCGCTCCCGAGCTCTCGATTCAGAGCGCCAGGAGAGCTGTTACGGCGCGCATCTTCCCGATACTCGAGATCACCGAGCACGGTGAGAAACTCGAGGTATGGAAAGATTTCGAACCGACATCGGTCCGTGAATACCTCAAACCGCAGGGGCGCTTCAGGCACCTGACCGACGAGGAGATAGACGGGATCGAGAAGGATGTCGAGAGGAAGTGGCACAGGCTGCTGGCCAAGGAAAAGATGATGGCCTCCATCCCCGGGATGGAGTAAGCGTTTTTCAAAAAGGTCAGAGAGCCCCAAGTCTCATGAACATCAAAGGGCCGCTCAGGAGAGCGGCCCTTTTTTTATCGTCCCTATGTGATCATCATATGATGATCAATCGTTGCTGTTGTTCCATTTCCACTGGTGCGGCCAGTTGTTCGTGTTGTCCCTGACCACCGTATGGCACACGTGACAGTTGATGATCCGGTCGGGATCGGCGGTGCCGTGTTTTTCATCGAATTCATGGATGTCATCGATATCACCGCGCGAATCGTCGTGACATACCCCGCAGCTTCCGATCGTCTTCGCCCCGCCCTGGTATTCGATAGGCTGATAGTTGTCAGCCTCCAGGGTGGAAGGGTACATCGCGTGAGGCGAGTGATGGCAGGCGGCGCAGTTGACCGATCCGTGCCCGGTGGCGTTACGGAAGAGAGTGCCGGACGGTTCCAGTCCCGGCACGCCGGTATGGCACGATCCACATGACGGTTCGTCAGCCCACGGGACCCTGCCGCCCGTGATGGAGGATGCTACCTCGGCCATGTCGCCGTGGCAGGCCTCGCAGTTTCCGTCGGCCGTTGTGTGTTTCTCGCTTCTCATGCACTTCGTGTTTACGCCGGGGTGGCAGTCGTAGCACGATGCCTCTCTTCCTGCGTGAGCTCCATGCACCGCTTCGGAGAGGTAGAGGCCGGCGCTCCCGGGGCCGACCGTACCGAGCGCCGGGCTGCCGTGGCAGGAAGCGCAGAGGAAGGGGACCGAATCCGCCAGACTCGTCATGTGAAGCCGGTCATGGTCGGCGATGGCGTCTGCCCATGCGTCGGCCCCGTGGCACTTGGCGCAGTTCATCTCATCTGACACCGGCGCGGTAGCTCTCGTTGAGGCGAGCACCGTTCCTTCACCGTCCTTGACCGTGATAAGTGCTATCTGGTAGGCGGAGTATTCAGCGGAATCGTTGACAGGGACAAGGGGGATACCCTCGGCTACAAAGTGGTCCGAGGCAGCTTCCATGTGTCCGGAGAGGCCTGTCCCCGTGAGCCCGACATTGTTCGGCGGAGCAGTGAATCCTGGATTGAAGCGGAAGATCTCGTCGGCGTTGTCCCAGAATCCGCCGTACTCTCTCTTTCCGTATGAGAAAGTATTATTCTCTATCGCGAATTCGACCGTAAGTCCGGCCGTGACGACCTTCGGAGGATCGCCTCTCTCGATCACCTGTGCCCACACATTATTATATGGGGGGAGGATGACTGCCTGATTGTAGGTATCGTTGAGGCAGTGCATGCCTAGATCGTTCCACGCAAAGACGACATACTCACCGGTAAGGGTCGAACCGCCGCCATCTTCGCCGGGACTCGTCGAATCGTCCGAGCATCCGGCAATGAGGATCAGAAGCAGAAAAGGGAAAAGGAAGAAGCGGGACATCAGGACCTCCCTCGTTCGGAATCGCGCAGGGTCTTTTCTGGAATGAAGACAGGAAGAATTCTATACAGGACGTATCAGGATTTCAACCTGTTTAAGCGGCCCGGTCCCGCCCGGTCAAGGGCCCGATTCACCGTTAAACCGCTTCGATTTCATCCCTGACGGTATCTTACAGGATTATGAGGAAATTTCCCCGACCTGTTTATTGATGCGGTTTCCTGCTCCCTGTGATGCCCCGGAATGTTGTAATGAATCCTCATTGTTCGTATAACTTCTTTAATAGCAATAGAATATGACAAACGGCACTTCCCCTTTTGCAACGGCTTGTCGCAATATGATACACAGCCGGAAAAACCCTTTTTCGCGAGTGGCGGCGTAACTATTTATCAATATTGCGATTATTTAAAATAATTTTTGCGGCACGGGAATAGCGTATGCCAGTACCGGAGACAAAAAAAGGGATATCCGCAGACAGCATATTTAGCGGAAAGAAGTGGAAAAAATGAAAACTGAACGAAAAAACAGAGGATTCACACTGGTAGAGATGATGGTTGCCATCTCGATACTGGGACTTGTTCTGGCAATGGGCGTTCCTCCGGTGGTGAAGTTTCTCAGGCACCATGAATCGAAGGATGCCGCGCATATCGTGATGGGCACATTGCGGGAAGCTAGGGCCAGGGCGATCCATGAAAAGAACGACTACGTCGTACTATTCAACACGACGGACAATACGATCACCATGATCGATGATGATGGCGGCGGCGGCGGCAATCCTTCGGTTGCGGGATTCGTCGCTACAAATCGTGGAAACGGCCGGGCCGACGCCAGTGAAAGGGTATTCGGGCCGATCGAACTTCCTACCGGACAGGTTTTCGGCATGATAGCCGGATCGGTGAGTGGGGACGGCGAATATGTGACGAAACCGGTCACTTTCTCAGGCAGCCCTCCAAGGGTCGTATTCCATCCGAATGGATCGACCAACGAGGAAGGGCTCGTCTTTGTAATGCCCGACATCGAGTTCAGGGAACAGGCAAAAGGTACTGACCAGATGATGACTATCAGAAGGTCAACCGGCACCGTGATTCTAGACAAACCGAATTATAACTGACAGGACCTGGAGGATGCTATGAGACGAAAGATAGCAAATATGGATAACAAGGGTATGACTCTGGTCGAGATAATGGTCGGTATGACGATCTTCGCGGTAGGTCTTCTGGGTATCAGCCGCGTGACCTTCAGTGTGATGCAAGCCAACCTTACATCGAAGCATACTGTGGTCGCGACCAATCTGGCGCATCAGCGGATGGAACAGATAATCGGTTCGCTCAGGTATTCCTCGATCGATACGAACAACTTTGCCAACGAGGACTATGGAAATATAGGCGGCGGGGCTGAGGAATACGAAATATACAGGAGGACAGTAGCCGTAACTGATTCACTCAATGCTGTCGGCAACAGCGTTATCAAGGAAGTCACCGTACGTGTCGAGTGGCGCGATCGCGGAGGTGTCCGCGATGTCGAACTCAGATCGTGCATCAGCCGTTTCAAAGATATCAACCTCTAATCGCATGGAGACAATGTCATGAAGAAACACAACAGAAAGAACGGCGGTTTTACCCTGGTCGAGATGATGATCTCGCTGTTTGTCGGCGCCTTGCTGATCATGATCTCGTACAACGTGCTGACGGGCCAGAAAAAAGCCGCAGACGCTCAGAACGAATATATCAGCGCGCAGCAGAACGCACGCATCGCCCTGGAGACGCTCGAGAAGGAGATCCGGGTAGCCGGACTCAATATCGACGATTTCAACGGGCAGCCTGTGTTCATCGATGCCGCTCCTCACCAGCTCATCTTCAATGCCGATATATCGCCCGGCATCGGTGGTGTTCCCGGGATGAACGTATCCCAGACGGTCAACAGGTCTGACGGAACGCCTTATATCCCCGGAATGTTCCCCAGCGAGCGCCTCGGTGCTCTTACCAGTTACAACAACAATGCCGAGACGATCAGGTACACGCTTGATGTAAACGATGACGGTGCTGTCGGGGTAGCTGACCGGTACACGGAGAGCACCAATCCGAACGACTACGCTCTCTACAGGGAAGAGAACGGCTGGAAGAAGGATATCATAGCATATGGGGTCAGGGGACGTGACAACTATCCGGACGGCCAGTTCCCATATCCTGTATTCTCGTATTTCGGGGATTTCAGCAGCAACGGGACAATAACTCTCTGGGGAGACGGCAACAACGACGGGATCCTCAGCCAGACCGAGATTGCGACACTGACGCCCGTCCCGGTAGCCCAGCTGGAGAAGATACTCGAGGTCGAGATCACGATCGAGGCTGAGTCGGCGAAGCTGGAGGCCGGTTTCGGCGGTTCGCACAGCACAGCCAGCATGAATCGAGGCTATCGTCACGTGACGATGTCATCAAAGGTGAGACCGAGAAATGTCGGCACCGGTGCGATGAATCTTCATGCCTGCGGTGATCCTCCGAAATCCCCCAGCAGTCTCTCTGCCAAGGATACTCCGGAAGATGACGGCAGCAGCATAACGCTGACCTTCAACGCTTCATACGACGAGGAATTCGGCGAAGAGGATGTTGAGAGTTATACGATCTATCGCCGGACGGACGGCGAAAATGAGTGGCTGTGTATCGGCTCGATGCTGCCTAAGCTGCAGAGCGCATACGTCTTTATCGATGACGATCACTCTGCCGGCGGAGCTCCCGAGGACGGGGAGCCTTATGTCTATTATGTTTCCGCATGGGACTGCAGGCCGCAGGAGTCCAATCCTTCGAACACGGCGGGTCCTGTCCAGTCCTTGCCCAACGGACCATCTCCCCCTGCGATCGTACAGGTCTTCGATACTCCGTGTGATGATATCGATGAGATAACAGTCGTCGTGCACAAATCGGTCGATGACCAGGGAGCAAACAATACCGTCGCTTTTTATGAGATCTTCCGCGGTGAGGAAGAAGGAGGCGGCACGCTTTCCAAGATGCTGGTCGGCAGGATCACGGCGGATGGTTCCGAGTACTACAATTTCCTGGACAACGAGACCAACAACGTCTCAGGGCTGCCTCCTGAGGAAGACAAGTATTACTACTACGCCGCGAAGGCGGTCGAGGCCGTCGACAGTATCAACTCTGTCTCGTCCAACGAATCGGATGCTTGTTACTATTCAGGGACGGTATCGAGCTGCAGGCTCAAGACGGTCGAGGACTACCCCGACGATGACGGCGAGTCCCTCTATATCGTCTGGGATAAGTCCCCTTCGGAGAACTGCACCCCGAGCGATGTCTCCGCATACGGAGTGAGGCGCAAGGCGATATTCGACAGCGACTATATCGAAGTGGTAAAGATACCGGCAACGATGTCGTCCGAGTACGCCATTGTCGATGACGACCTGACGACAGGTGCAGAGTATACATACTGCATCTATACGTACGGGACGAACGATGAGGAGGTGCCTTCCAACAAGAAGAGCGCCATACCGCTGCGCAACAATGAGATTGAGCCGCCGCAACACCTTGCCTGTGAGGATATCCTCTGTGAGGCGACCGGTGCGGTCAACGTGACCTTCGAGCATTCCCCGCAGGATGTCTCGACAGGCGGTAAAATCACAGATTATAACATCTATCGTATGCGGGAGTTCGCGGCGTGGGAGAAGATCGGGACGATCGAGGCCAACGGTTCCGAGACCTATCTCTGGGTCGATGGCATGGCTGAGAACCCGTCCAATCCTCCTATCATCGGAGAGTACTACTACTACCGGGCCACCTCTTATGATGCAGATGGGGACCGGGAGTCGGCTCCGTCAAACGACGACTATACGATGTCAGACGGAGAGCCGGGTGCTCCCCGCATCACAAACGGATTCGACACTCCGAGCGATGCCGGCAGCAGTATTACGGTCATCTGGGACCGGTCGGCGGATGATGGACACTGTACCAACAACGTTATCACGTACAGGCTCTACAGGGCCGAGAGTGAGATAGGGCCGTTCGACCAGGTAGTTGGCGAGCTGACTGCTTCTGGTGCGCTGGAATACGTATTCGTCGATGAACAGATCTACAGCTACAATCCTCCGATCGACGGAATAGGGTATCACTACCTCGTGAAGGCCGTCGAATCGAGCGGGAAGGAATCTGTCAACTCGAACATCTGGGGACCCATTTATTCGATCACCCAGGACCCGGGATCGTATATCGTCTTTGAGGATGATTTCGAATCGGACAAGGGCTGGCAGCATTTCCAGATCCGTACGCAGGATGACTGGCAGCGCGGGACCCCCGGCGGAACTGGTGACGGTGACAGGGGAAGGCCCGATCCGGATCACGCATACTCCGGCACAAACGTCTACGGCAACGATCTCGGCGTCGGAAACTGGAACGGATCGTACAAGAGCAATGTCCAGAACGCTCTTATCACCCCTCCCGGCGAACTGAACTGTTTCGGGAAGACCAATCTCGTGCTGCAGTTCCAGCGCTGGCTAAATGTCGAGGGGCCGTCGTACGACCAGGCCAGTATCGAGATCAGCGTCAACGGCTATGACGGGCCATGGACGCGGATCTGGAGAAATCCGACCAGGATCACGGATCAGAGCTGGGTATTCATGGAGATCGATATCTCAGGCATCGCCGACGGCAACAGCGACGTGGCGATCAGATGGAGACTCAAGACAGACGGAGACAACAACTACGCAGGATGGAACATAGATGATGTTTCGATCAGAGAGAACGCTTCCTATATTCCTTAATCTGTCAGGATGGTGATGAACTATGAGTAGTTACAATAAGATCAGAGGCAACGAGGATGGCGCCGCGCTTGTTATTGTCATCCTGATACTTCTCGCGCTGACCGGGATCGTGATGGGCGTAAGCCAGATCTCAGTCAACGAGACCCAGCTGGCGTCTAACGAGAAGCTCGACAAGCAGGTGTTCTACCTTGCCGAGGCTGGAGCCGAGATAAGCATCAGGCATCTTTCGGAGCTCAGCACCCCGTTTATGGGGACCGGATTGAACAAGGATGAACCGGCTCTGCTTCTCGATAATGTCAATGTCTATGACCAGGGGACAGTCACGACATATCTCGACCCGCTCGACTCGAATACCGGAAGTCCTTCGCGATTCGTCGGTGTAACGGTCAGGGCCACACTTGCGGGGACAGGAATGACGAAGGTGCTGCAGGTCAAGGTCGGCCAGCAGAACTTCTCGAGATACGCATACTTCTCGGATATGGAGAAGTCCACCAGCGGTTCGACTATATGGTGGTACTCCAAAGATGAGCTGCACGGCCCCGTTCATACGAACGACCAGCTGCACATAAGCGGTGACCCGAAATTCTTCGAAGAGGTGGCGAGCTGCGCGTCTGACGTAGACTATTACAGCGGAGGCCCTCCGAAGGACAATCCCGAGTTCATGGAGGGATTGACTCTCGATGCGTCGAGGATAGACCTGCCGGCAAATATCGACATGCTGTATGCCGAGGCAGCCAAGCCTGAAGGCCTGCAGCTGTCGGGCAATCCCGTGATCATCAGGTTCAGGACCGATGGTAGCGGGAATCCGTACTTGCGGGTTACAGCGGGTGGAACGACGACTACCAAACAGTATCCCACTAATGGAGTGATCTACGTATCGGGCAACGCCCAGGTCGAAGGGACCATACGTGGGCAGGTCACAGTCGGCTGCGACGGGGATATCGATGTCATCGACAACCTCGTCTACTACACGGACCCCCGCGTCGATCCGTCGTCTACAGATCTTTGCGGCCTCGTTGCGGAAGGCAACGTAATGATGGCCTATAATACCGCCAACATGGACTCAGCGGATGAGACGGTCATGGCCGCGATAATGGCGCTTGATACTTCATGGGGGGCGAGAAGCTACAGCTCAGGTAGCCCTCGCGGGAAACTGAACATCTATGGCGGTGTCATACAGAAACAGCGTGGAGCAGTCGGAACGTTCAGCTCTTCTTCCGGAACTACCAGATCAGGTTACGAAAAGCACTACGAGTACGACTCGAGGCTGATGGATACTCCGCCGCCGGCATTCCCGACGACCGGACAGGTCGAGAAGATCGCGTGGAACGAGATCGATCCGTCGACCGACATCTCGCGGAACTTCTGGTAGACCGCACAACAGTCGATCAATCATGCCCCGCCGGACCCGGTCCGGCGGGGCTTTTTCATGTCTCCTACCGGACCAGATCAGGCGGGTTGTTCACCATGTGCAGGCAGAGATCTCAGATGTAGATCTTATCTCACTCTTTCTTTTTGAACCTTTCCATATGCCGGCTTCCATAGACGCGTTCGGCTTCCAGGCGATTGTGTTTCCCGCAGAGGAGACGCAGGTTGCCCGGTGAATTCTCCCCTCCCAGGGCGAATGGGACGATATGATCTATCTGTAAATCCCATTTAGAATTACATCTTTTGCCATCGGTGCCTTTGAAGGTGCATCTTCCTCCATCGCGCATAAAGATCTCGTCATGGACCTTCCCCGGAATATTACGTTTCCTGCCTTTCGCCCTTCGGGGATCCGGTTTTTCGCCCTGGCCGGAGTCTCTGATGGTTTTGGACGCTTCCCGTTTTTCCCTCCTGGCTCTGCTCTGCCCTCAGGGGTGTGACGTTCTATGTATTCATCCATCAGCAGCGTGAAGAGAGCCTCGAAACTGATACCCTTGGGATATCTGCCGGAGAGAAGGGCCTTCATACGTTCGAACTTCTTCTTGAACTCGTTGTTCGCGGCGAACTCGAACTTGTACTTTCTGCTGAGCATTACGCGCTCGATCGGCTCATCATGCTGAGTTGCCCGGGTACTGTTGGGGGAATATTCACTCCCGGCGCCGGGACCGGTACTCCCGGCAGTGAATCCAATGCTCCTGCTCCCGGCGCCGGGAGTGGATGATCCGGATGTATCTGCTGAACCTCTGATATTTGCGGGCTTTTCGGCGGGCTGAGGAACCATGACACATACCGGCCTTACCCTGTCCGGGATCTTCCTGGCCGGCCTGTATCCGGCGACGAGGGCCTCGACCTCACGGGTGGACCTGTTTCTCGTGCCCGCGACGACCTCCCGGAAATTTTCCTCGGTCAGGATTCCGGAGATCAGCGAAAGGGCATAGAGATTGATCTCTCCGTTAAGAAGATACTCCTCCAGAACGGAGTACTTCGCGAGCGTTCTGGCCACCGCGATCCTTCGTCCCGCGGCGGACCTCGAGTATTTCATGTGCTGCGTGCAGAACTCGAAGAGTGATGAATATCCCCTCGGCAGATAGAGTCTTCTTCGCTCCATCTCCATGAGGTGCCGGAGTACAGCAGCGAGAAGCTTGCGTTCCTTTCCCCTGAGGGATTCGAGCTGTCTGACCAGTCTGTTGTCTGAAAGAGTGCCCAGAGAATCGAGCCGGATTGATCCATTCATACTTCCTCCTCCCGGAGTCCACCCATCACGCACCTGCATTATAGCACGGGATTGCAGGAAGGTAACAGAAGAAGGTAGAGACGCTTTCCGGGGCATAGACGGGGGATATGATGGCCAGACTGCTGAACGGCCCCATCCCGGCATCCATGGGGCTCTGAGGGGCACCCGGCGATTCAATCCAGACAGGCTGAAAAATACACATAAAATGCTGTCGACAAAGAAATTAATTAAGATATACGACTTATCTTAAAGCTGGCCGGAGGCAGCCTGCTGCAGGCCTGCCAGATGGTGGATTCGAGACGGGTCAGCGTGGCCCCAGGGTACCTCATCATCGGTCCAGGGCCCGGGAACGGTCGCGCCCGATACAAATTGACAGCGCGATAATCACACTGGTATCTTTCAGAGCGTTAAAAAGTCCTTCAACAGAAACGTGGAGTGAGAGATGAAGAAAATAGCATTACTCCTGATAGCGGCAGCTGTTTTCGGCCTGGCCGGATGTAAATCACAGCACCCGGCGAGCGTCACGATGGAACCCGATTTCAATCCGGGAGAGTACACTACGATACTGGTCGTACCGACGATAAGTACGATAACAAAGGGCGAGGACCCGAAACGCGAATCTGAGAAGATCCCCAACAGGACATTGTGGGAGCTGGTCTCGGAGAGATATGACTACAAGTTCCTTTCACGCGAACAGTTCAGGATGGTTGTCATCAAAGCCGGCCTGGCTGACAGGGCCGAAGAGTTCAAAACCAAGTGGAGCCGTGATCATGTGGTAGATCTGGATCTCTGCAGGGCCATAAAATCGGAGCTCGACGTCGACCTGTTTATGGTCCCGGTCGTTTATCTCTGGCACAAGGATGAGACTGACTACCGCGAAGCGGCAGCGGCATCGGTAACGCAGGTAGGCATGACCCTGAGCCTGATCGACCCAATGACAGGAACGGTCCTCTGGGATGCCTCCGATGAGAATTACAAGGAATCGGTGCGCAGTGAAGGAGACAGGATCCAGTCTTCATCGGCCGGTATCGACAGAAGGGTTTCAGGGACTTCGGTCACGGGCGGCGATATCTACTCGGCTCCGCCGTTCGACGATGTGGCGCTGCTCGTCCTTGAGGCACTCGTCGGTGCGATACCGGAGCGGACCGACTATTAGCGGTCTTGCCATTAATCGATGCAGTGGATCAAGGCACTGAGAAATAATCCGTTCGATGAAAGATAGATCCGATGGACGAGAAGTGGATGAAGGAAGCTCTCGCCGAAGCGGCGCTTTCCCTCGAGGCAGGCGAAGTCCCCGTCGGCGCCGTGGTCGTCCTTGGTGATGAGATCATCGGCCGGGGACGCAACGAGGTAGAGGCGAGGAAGACGGCGACCGCTCATGCCGAGATTCTCGCGATAGACAGCGCCTCGGCGAAGACAGGGGACTGGAGGCTCGACGGCTGCTCCGTTTACGTGACGTCGGAGCCGTGCCATATGTGCCTGGGGGCTCTTTATCTGGCAAGGGCGGAACGTGTCGTTTACGGAGCGAAGCAGCCGAGAAGCGGAGCCTGCGGCTCAGTCGGTGATCTTCACCACGCTGATCTGTACGGGCACAGGCTGATCGTGAAAGGCGGAGTGCTCGAGGAAGAATGTCTTTTGCTTCTGAGGAAGTTTTTTACTAGATTACGTGAGAACTGATACGCACCCCGTTGATATTGCAGGCGATGGTGCGTGGACCGGACCTGGACGACCTGGGCCGGCCAAAAAATAAGAATTTTGCGGAGAGATGCGAGAGCTGGCTTAATCGGCACGATTGGAAATCGTGTGAGGGGGTAACTCCTCCGAGGGTTCGAATCCCTCTCTCTCCGCCATTTTTATGCCCGGAATCTGCCCCATGAGACTAATTCGAATAAACATCCGGTAATACGACTCTCCGCTATTGATATCTGCGCGCCGATTATATATAGTTTCCGCGGAGAGATGCCGGAGCGGTTGAACGGGACGGTCTCGAAAACCGTTGAGGGGGCAACCCCTCCGAGGGTTCGAATCCCTCTCTCTCCGCCATTGGATGAGACTGCCGGGCTGCGGGAAAGCGGGCCGGCGTTGATGATAAAGGGTGGGGATGTAGCTCAGCTGGGAGAGCACCTCGTTCGCAACGAGGGGGTCGTCGGTTCGAATCCGATCATCTCCACCATTTGTACCAGGTACCGTGCCGGACCCGCATAGGTCCGGACCGACATATCCTGGGTCTTTTAGAGATCGTGCTAGGCGGGGAGGTAGCGGAGCCCTGCACCCGCAATCCGCTATAGCGGGGCCGAATTCCCGGTCGAGGGAGTGCTTTCTCCGAGCGATCGGCGGCGGGAAGTGGCGTTGAGTGCCAGGACCCGCGCAATGAGAACCTGCCAACCCCGTCAGGACCGGAAGGTAGCAGCGGTACGCAGACATTCTTATGTGCCGCGAGTATCCTGACAGGAGCTAACCCTGCCGGAAGAGCCGGAGGAGCCTTTCGACACCGGGTGCACGGTCTCCTGACCTTTCTTATCCGGGGGACTGCACGCATGTCATATCTTGTACTTGCCAGAAAATGGAGGCCGGGGACCTTCGGCGAAGTGGTGGGGCAGGATCATGTCACATCCACACTGCAGAAGGCTTATGAGAAGGGCCGGCTCGCGCATGCATATCTCTTCTCGGGACCACGCGGCTGCGGCAAGACAACGACGGCGCGGCTGCTGGCGAAGATCATAAACTGCGAAGATCCAACGAACGGCGAACCCTGCAACAAATGCTCCTCGTGCGTCTCCGTCAACAGCGGCAATCACCTCGATATGATCGAGATCGACGGTGCTTCCAACAGGGGCATCGACGAGATCAGGGACCTGAGGGAGAAGATCGGCTACGCGCCATCGCAGTCCAGTTCGAAGATCTACATAATCGATGAGGTACACATGCTTACGCAGCAGGCATTCAATGCCCTGCTCAAGACCCTCGAGGAACCTCCGGCGCATGTATACCTGATCTTTGCGACTACGGAACCCCACAAGGTGCCGGCGACGATCCTGTCGCGCTGCCAGAGATTCAATTTCAAGAGGCTCGAGCTTGCCGAACTCTCCGGTCAGCTCATCAGGATATGCGATGCAGAAAAGATCGAATTCGATCCGGAAGCGCTGACGTTGGTATGCAGAAGAGCCGATGGCTCGATGCGTGACGCGGAATCTCTTCTGGACCAGTGCATCTCGGCTGCCGAAGGAAAGATCGATCTCGAGACGGTCAGAAAAGTCCTGGGCCTGGTAGATTCACAGATCGTATCCGGCCTTCTCGACGCCGTAAGCCGGCACGACAGGGAGGGAGCCTTCGCGGTCGTTGACAGCGTCTCGGCATCCGGAATGGATCTCGAGGAGTTCTTCATCGCATTCATCGAAGGGATCCGCAATCTCCTCGTGATCTCAGTCTCAGCAGGCAGGACCGAGTGGCTCGACCTGACATCGGATGAGATAGAAGAGTTGTCGGTGATCGCCGGGAAATTCAATATCGAAGATCTGCTCTTTCTTTTCCGCTCGATGTCGAGGGCCCATCGCGAACTCAAAGGTACAAGTAATCCCAGATATCATATCGAGGCGGCGGTAGCTGAAGCGGCTTCATGGGAATCTGCCGTGGAGATCGGTGAGTTGATCGGGAGGCTCGAATCGGGAGCGGGCGGCGCCTCTGCCGCGCGAGGAGGCCAGGCAGGCGCATCCGGGACCGCGGGGACGAACAGAAGCAACGCGTCGAGTGCCGCATCGGATGCCGCGACAGATGCTGCTGGTAAAAATGCACCTGCTGAACAGGTGGCGCCCCCGACAGAGGATAAAGCTGAGGCTGCTCCGGCCGATACCTCTTCCGGAGATGTGATGTCATCCGCGAAGGTGGACGGCACTCCCGTGCCTGATTCCATGGAGATCCCTGAGACTCCGGTGAAGGATAACCCACTACTGGCCGCCCTGGGGGGGAAGGATGAATGGGAGCGTTTCCTCGCCAAGGTCAGGGAATCCAAACTCACTCTCGGAATATGGCTGATGTCGGCTGACGTTGCCGGCATCGAGGATGGCAATCTGATCCTTTCATTCAGCTCGCAGAACAGGTTTGCGCTGGAGATGATAAGGGATCCGAAGAACAGACGGCTGATCGAAAGCCATCTCGAGAAGTTTTATGGCAGAAAATTTACCGTGGAAGCGTGCGAAATCGACGTGGTAGATGCCGGTGTGAAGCCTGACAAACAGGCTGAACTGGAAATGAGCGCGAAGACAGAACCGCGGAAAGACGCCCCGGTGGCAAAGGAGTCGCCGAAAAAATCCGACGCTGACGCCCCGGCCCCGGGAGTTTCTGTCCTCGGTCTGTCAGATTCCGCGGAAGCCGTTGATACCGGGAATGGCGGCACGGACAAGAAATCAGACAAGAACATGGATAAAAGTGCGGAAAAGAAGACGGTCAGGAATAAGACCGCCTCTGCCGCGAAAGTGGATAATCCGGCGCTCAACAGGATCATGGACAAACTTGACGCCGAGCTTCTCGACTAGACAAGGAGACAGGGATAATCATGAAGGACATGGGCAAGCTTCTCAAGCAGGCACAGCAGATGCAGGCGAAAATGGCTCAGATGCAGGCAGAACTGGCTGAAAAGACCGTAGAAGCCTCAGCAGGCGGAGGGATGGTCAAGGTAGTCATGAACGGAAGGCACGAGGTCGTCTCGGTGGCTATCGATCCCGAAGTCGTCGATCCGCAGGATGTAGAGATGCTCGAAGACCTTGTGGCTGCTGCGGTTACAGAGGCTGCCAATCGTGTCGAAGAGATGACGAAAGAGGGGATGAGCTCTATCACGGGTGGAATGGGCCTGCCGGGGATGTTCTAGACCTTCAGTCCTAGAGATGTCGCCGCAGGGAACACCATTCTTTTTCGCGGCTTATCTTTTCCTATCGTTACTCTAAACAAGGCAAGATTCTTGCTAATCACATGGAGGAACCAATGGATCAGGGTCTTCCGCTGCTTCAGGAACTGATCGATCATTTCAGGAAACTGCCTGGAGTGGGGGAGAAAACGGCGCGTAGACTGGCATTTGCCATCCTCGATATGGACGAGGGGGAGGTCAGGGGTTTTGCCGAAGCGCTCAGGCGAGTCAAAGAAGAAATCGGATATTGCAATAGATGCGGGAGCCTCGCAGAAGGTGATATCTGCTCGATCTGCAGCGACCCCGGGCGGACCGAAGGCATGTTATGCATCGTTGAACGGCCCGGTGACCTTTACGTTCTTGAAAGATCGGGCCATTTCAGGGGCCGCTACCATGTTCTACACGGAGTTCTTTCACCACTTGATGGAGTGGGACCTGAGCAGTTGAACCTGGACGCCCTCAAGGAGCGTGTCGAAAAGGAAGAGATAAAGGAAATCATCATAGCGACTAACCCGAGCGTCGAGGGAGATACGACGACACTCTACATCGCGCGAATGTTTAGGGAGAGCGGTGTGAAGGTGACAAGGCCGGCAAGGGGACTTCCCCTCGGCAGTTCCCTCGAGTTCGTTGATAGAGGAACGATAAGCAAGGCCCTGGATGGGCGAGAGGAAGTCGGCTGACAAAGTCGGCGACAGATGGACCGGAAAAGTAGATAAAAGGCGGACCGATCCCGGGCAAGGGAAAGAGAGAGCAGGATGGTCAGAACGAACTGGAAAGTATTCGAAGAAGATTACTGGGCGATCAGTACGACGCTCCAGGAATTGCTGAAGAACTCGAACGCCACCGGCGTGCTCTTGCTGGACAAGACCGGGCAGCTGATCTCGAGTGTA
>RCNC010000759.1_pt1 | contig 21022 bp, 15 predicted proteins | sample 2041301 | NCBI WGS metagenome assembly RCNC01 (sample SAMN09708231, study PRJNA481090) | Marine sediment metagenome, whole genome shotgun sequencing project. | biome: marine sediment; feature: ocean; material: sediment; isolation source: Sewage treatment plant 13A marine sediment (STP13A) ...
GCTTGCTTGACAGGCAAGAGGTCGGCAGTTCGAATCTGCCATGTCCCACTAATTATTCTATGGAATATTCATAGGGTAGCCAATCTGCTATTCGTTTTCGCCCCATTGCTCCTTTCCAGTTTATACCCAGAGGATCAAAGAATCCAATTTTATCGAAAAAAACCTGCTCCTTAAGAATTTTGATTTTAGTCAATTTTGTAAAATAGTATATATGCAAGTCTCCAGTGTCTTTTAGAAACTTTTTGTGATTATCAGATTGAATTACAATGTCTTTGTATTTGTATTCCATGTTTTCAGGGTTTTTGACTGAAAATTTGGTTGATTTTAAATCATCAGCCCAAAGGGCTCTAAAAAAATGCATCCTTGAGCCGGAATATGCATACTTTCTGCTTCTATCATAGGACTGTTTTTGTCCTGATTCTGAATTTAAATCTTCATTGAAAATAATGTTTCCAGTAAAAAAGAAATTTCCACTATTTTTATAATATTCAAATTTATCAAGATAATAAGTGATATTATATCCCAGGGCACCATTATGAATTAGAATGGGTTTCCTTGCATATGCTTTCAATGTATCACTATCAAACCCATAGTTAAATGTAATATCTTCTTCATTCATTATTTCGCACTTCCTTGCATTATTTGTCTTTCCAAGGAATGCATTTTTAAATTTTTTCAGATTTGATTTTCTATCCCGGGAAAGAGATTTACTGCTAATTGCAACTTCTTTAATTTCATAAATCTTGGGTATCAAATATACAACCAGAGGTTCTTTGCTTAAAAATTCTGTAAGAGTATAAGAATAGTATCCAACTGCACTAATTGTTAAAGGTCTGGAAGCATGTTTTGTGATATCAAGTTCAAAATTACCATCCTGATCTGAAATTATTCCGTCGAATGTTCCGCTAAAGTAAATGGAGGCAAATGAAATCGAATGATTGGTCTGTTGATCTAAGATAGTGCCTTTAATGACCTGACTATAAGTAATTAATGAAAAGGAGATGAAAAGAAGTATGAGTATATATTTTCTCATTTAGAATTTCATGAACTTATTTATGCTAAACATATTTATCAAGGGCCATTCCTGCTGGTAAAATATCCAGAGAATCAATTTCAACAAGTCTTTGCAGTAATTTCCTCAGGTAATCTGAACTTACCGGTCCCCAACCTTCCTCATCTAGGCCATGAAGATTAAGAATCAGCCATCCTCCTGGACCATTTAAGAACTTATTGATTTCCTGTTCAACCCAGTTATCGGCATTCTCAGGGCCAAAAGACCAGCAGCCTAAACGAACAGGACCACCATTTTGCGGGAATGGATTTTCCACAGTATTTCCTCCTAAAATATCCCAACCACCTGTACGAACAGCCTTGACTTTTGTAAGTAAATAATCTTCCAGCTCTGTATTGGATGCATTATATGCAAAATTATAAACTGCTTTTGAGGAATCATACCCATCCAGGTGCAACTCAAAATATTCCAGGCATTTTCCAATCAATTCTTCTGCTTCATCAAATGGAATTTCTGTCAAATTTGCATGTTTCCAACTATGAGGCATAATTTCATGCCCTCTGGATTTTAGCTTGTTCCAATCATCAAAGTTTCCAACCGGATCTTTATGGTATTCATTTGGCCCAGAAGGCCAGGTATGGGCAGAGGCAATAATATTTAAACAAGCCTTCAGTCCAAACTCTTCGTGAATTTCCGCGGTTTTATAAAAAGACTTTTTAAATCCATCATCAAAGCTTAAAGTAAGAATATGGGTTTTTGATTTCTGGGAACAACTGCCAAGGCCAATAACCATGCTGGCCATGGCTGTAGTTTTTACAAATGATCTTCGTTTCATCACAGCTGATTTTCGGGAAGTATTAATTCGCACTTATTTTTAGCCAATTCAGAATTGCCTTATCAAATAGTTCTGGCTCTTCAAGTTGGGCTGTATGCCCACTTCTTTCAAATATCTGTAAAGTAAGATTAGGAATATTTGATTGATTTTCCCACAATGGCAGAGGAATGACATAATCATATCTTCCAAGTGCCACAAATGTAGGAACAGGTACCGTGGGGGTTTTTTTAAACATATTATAATCTCTGTAAACAGTACCATACAAATAATTGATTATATCAGCATCTATGGTCATATCTTCCCATAGCCAACGTGCATCGTATCTTGGATTAAACCAATATTTGGGTGCCATGGCTATATAATTTTCAACTACTAACTCTGAACCACTTAAAGAGTCTATACCTTGCAATTCCATCCAATTCTTTTTTTGAAGCTCCTTGCGTTCTTGTGAGGCAGTTTTCCAGATGTCTTCAGTTGCATTATCATATTCCATGTTGTTGTAAATATTGGGAGAACCGATCAGTATGCAGTGCGAAACATGTTTAGGATATCGCCTGGTATATTCCATAGCAATCGTCCCATGAATAGAATGTCCTAATATTATAAAATCATCCAGGTTCAATGCAACTCGAATCTGCTCAATATCGTCTGCTATACTTTGAATAGTAATATTAGGCAGATCAACGGATGCATTCTCACTTGCAAACCACCTCATATCCACAAAATACATTCTCAGGTGATTACTTATCTCATCAGAAAAAGTGCGTGGATAATAGATGGATGAGCCGATTACAAGGCAGGGTTTTCCTTTGCCTTCAACAACATAGTTAAAAATGGTTCCTTCTATTGATATGGAACCATTCTTTTGTAATGAACTTTCTTTATTTGAATTTATACAACCGTACGAATAAGATAAAAGAAGGAATAATATAAAATGTATCGATTTCATGATAATTGTATCGAAGATACAAATTTAAAATTGAGAATTAAGTTGGTATGATTCACAAATGGAACCAATTCATCCGGAGTTAGATGCTTTACATTATTCTGGACGTAAGTATTTCATTAAATCTGCATTATCCTTATGTGGATAAAACTGATCAAATTCAAGATAATATGCTTCCGGATCATATCCCACAAAGGCTTTATATTTCATTTCCGGACCTATCTCAAGTTGATCAGATCGAAGCTCAAAGGGTTTATTTTCTTTTACATATTCAAACCAGGCATCCAGATCATCCAAAATAAATGAAACATTCACAGCTTTCTTTTCAGTGAAATTATGCATGCCTTTTTTTTCATCAACCAATCCAATAAATCCTGTTTTAGAAACCTGGTATATTTTTGTCCAACCCTGATCCACAATAAAGTCAAGGCCTAATACATCCTGATAGAAATCTTGCATGGCAGGCAAATCCTTGTAATACAGCCAGGTAACAGTTGATTTGAAACCAAGTCCTTCAGGAACATTAACAGTCTTGCTAATAGGAACTTTTATCGTTTCATTTTGATTTAAAATGGGAATGAATTTCTCATTTTCAGGATGTTTGTTGAAACGCTCAAATTCCAGTAAATAGCCTTCCGGATCAGAAATTACAAAACCATCATGAGGGCTTCCTTCTTTTGGTTTATAATCGTATTTAATGTCTATATCTTGACTTTTCAAATAGCTATACCATTCATCCAATTGATCCGTAATTAAGGCAAGAGCAACCGTTTTAGGTTCCTCGGCAGTATGCATCCCTTTTGTGGCATCCACTAGGATTAAGTATGAGTCAGAAGTCATCCTGAATATCCTGGCCATTTTGTAATCAGCTACCTGTTCCATTCCCAGAGTATTTGAATAAAATTTAGCTGCTTTATCCAGGTCTTTATAATAAAGGAACAAATTGCTTGCACGAATGCCAAAATCATTCATTGTCTTTTGGGTTTTAATTGATTCCATCTGGGTTTGGTTTGATTCCTCTGGTTGCTGTTGGCAGCCCATTAGCAAAGAAAACAAAATGTTGCTTATTAACCAGATTGAATATTTTCGTAAGTTCATTTTAACTTATTTTCAATTTCCTACCTTCATAATATTCTTACCAATAGAATTTCCATCTTCCAATTCAATTTTCAAGTAATAATTTCCGTTTGGAAAAGATCCAAGGTCAACGGTTTCATGCAATTGCCAGATGTTTTTAAGTAATTTTGAGAATACAGGCTGTCCGGTCAAATTGTAAACCCGGATTTTAACATCCTGACTTTCTTTTAAGGTGGCCTGTATTGTGAAATATCCAGTTCCTGGATTGGGAAAAAGTATTAGATCTTCAATTTTAAGAGCATCCTCAAAAACAGTTACCTGAGTAAACTCAAACCAATTCATATTAAAAAGTGGCTTGGTAATGGTCACGCGAATATGATGTTGACCTGCAGGAAGTGATATGCTTTGTGTAGTTGTTGTTGCCCAGGTTTGCCAACCACCGGTTGAAGGGAAGTTTACAGTTTGGAGAATGGTTGAATTTCCTCCAGCATCAATAATTTGTAGCTGTACCTGTCCGGTTTCACTTTGTGCCGCAGTCCGGTAGTTCACCGTATAGTCCCCTGCTTGAGAAACATTTATATAATAATCCAAATAATCCCCAACATCGAGATACCCGATATTTTCCCCCCCACCTATATCGGTAGTATTCTCTGTTTCAATTCCTGATTGATAAAAATAATCTTCTGCTTCTACTTTTCCCGGGACTGAAAAAATAATGGCAACGGTGTTTTGAACATCTTCCTGGGTAAAAGATTTTAAAATGGTTCCATCAACTGCTGTAATCTGATTTCCGGAATAGGATATTTTTACGACATCTTCTGATTTAAAAGTATGATTTACAGTAAAGGAAATGATACGTGCATTAGAATTTAAATTGGCATCAGTAATTGAAACAGGACTACCATTTACCAGAATCTGAAAATCTGCAGGTGAAGCAGGAATAGGGCTCGTCAGTGGCTTGTTTATATTAAGCTGGACAGTTTGGTCATCAAGGGTAATGGCAGATAGAAATTCTGTTTCAATAGTTGTTGAGGCCGTTTTCTGAATAAACTCAAAACTTCCAAGGTTAAATTCTGCATCATCAATAAGGAAGCGTAACTTTTTATCAGCAGGAGTTAATATCACATCTGTCAATAAAACTGTTTGCCAGCTTTGCCATCCACCTGTATTGGGTACACTGGCAATGTTGGAAATGTCAGCACTTCCTGATCCAAAATGGAATTTTCCATTCGCTTCATCTGAGGCTACCCGAACATGAATATCATAGACGGCACTTGCTGCAACATTCACGTCGTATTGCATCCATTCACCTTTGGATACAAAACCAACATTATAACCATTTGAATTTACATTATCCTCTGAAACCTCAATATCAACCCCATCATTTCTGTATATCCAACCTCTATTCCAGGCTGTATAATTTCCGGTGGAAACATGGTAGTTTGCTACATCTTTATCGTAATATGCAGACCCAACAATACCCATGTCAAAATCGGTAGGAAACACAACGCCGGGAATGGATTGAGTTCTATAAGGAGCTGCTTCATCAGAGAGAACCTGTCGGAACATGGCATCAATTACATCTTTTTGAAAAACACAATTTTCCATTTTATAGTTGTCGGCAATTTCCATCATAGCCGCTTTTGTATATGCTGCACTGGGAGCACTTCCTAAACCATTCCAGTAATCCAGCAGGGTCTGGTATTCGGGCGTTTTAATTACGGATAAGGGCCCCGAAATAGATTCAATTTTTTTCATGGGCCACCAGGCCCATCCAATATTATGCTCCTCTACAAGTTTAATAGCATCTCTAAACCATGTATTGGAATTTTCACCTGATTCGCCTAAATAAATTGGAACATTGTAGGTATCACGAATATCTAAAACCCATTGTATGGAAGCCTGATCATTTGTTGACCAATATTTATGTGGGCTGTAGACCATGTTGTCATCCCAAGGGGGAGTTAAGCCTGTAAAATCGTTGGCAAACCAATTTCCTTCAATAAATACAATATGGTTTGTATCAACCGTTCGAATACTGTCAGTAATTTCTACTAATAAATCATGCAAGGCAGTATTCCCTGACATATTCCAGTTGGTTTCATTTATGAGATCATACCCCCCAACCCATGGATTACTGGCATATTTTTCAGCTAATTTTTTCCATAGGGCGACTGTTTTATCTCTGTTTTCTTTACTTTCCCACAAAGAAGGTCTAGTAGGATCATAATCAGAAATTCCCTGGTCCTTACCCTGTCCTCCGGGAGCTGCATGCAGGTCAAGGATTACATACATCTGATTTTGAGAACACCATGAGATCAAGCTATCTGTTAAATCAAAACCCTTGGTTAACCAGGTGTTTTCTCCAGCAATGGGTTCGTCTTCAATTGGTAAGGTGAATAAATTATAGTGCATGGGTAATCGAACAGAATTAAACCCCCATGCTTTTAATGAATCAATATCTATTTTCTGGATATGGGTTTTCAAAAAAGTATCAAAATACAAATCGGTGTCTTCTACCCCCATCAATTGCTCTATCTTATCTCTAATTTGATATTGTGCATTCGCAAATTCAGAAGTTTGCATCATATAGCCTTCCTGAATCATCCAACCACCTAGCCCCATTCCCCTTAACAGTACATTTTCATTGTTTTCATTGATGATTGATTTTCCGCTAGTTTTCAAAAACCCCTGTCCATTCGAGCTTATGGAGAAGATAATCAATAGCAGTATTGTAGTAGAAAAATATTTCATAATCTTAAATTGGAGTTAAAGATGCGAAAAGTTCTAGTACAATTTTATTGTTGCTTATTTTGTAACCCAAAAGCTGTTTGTGTCAGGGCATTAAGCCGTTTGGGTTAAAGGAGTTACCTTGAACCTGATACCTTTCAATGCATTGAATTTAGATTCAATCTTATTAGAATAAAAGGTTAAACTATTTTAAATCATTTCTCATTGAATAAGGAAAATCCTCTGGATGTATTCCTTTGTTTTTATTTGGAACTTTTGACATGTCAAAAGTTATATTTCCTCCATTCATAATATCTGCATGATTCAGATAATTTTTAGTGTATTTCTTTTTATTTAAAGATGCCTTTTTAATGTAAATATTCTCACTTGCATTGTTTGCTGCATTTATAGTAAAGTTATTTCCATTTTCAAGCTGAAGCGTGATCTTTTTGAATATAGGAGAACCCAGGACATATTGATTTGTACCTGGAGCCACAGGGTACATTCCCATGGCTGAAAAAACATACCAGGCCGAAGTCTGACCATTGTCTTCATCACCACATAAACCATCCGGGTTAGGCGTGTACAATTTATCCATAATATTTCGTACATGATATTGAGTCTTCCAGGGTTCACCGGCATAATTATACAGATAAGGCATATGTTGAATGGGTTGATTTCCATGAGCATATTGTCCCATGTTAACAATTAGCATCTCAGTAATTTCATGTATTTGAAACCCATAATATGAATAATCAAAGGTAGGCGGAGCATAAAACACGGAATCTAGCTTCTGCGTAAACTTTTTATTACTTCCCATGAGATCGATCAAGCCCTGAACATCGTGAAAAACGCACCAGGTCCAATGCCAGGAGCATCCTTCCGTAAAAGCATCCCCCCATTTATCGGGCCTGAATGGAGATTGAAAGGTTCCATCTTTATTTTTACCCCGCATGAAGTTCACTGACGTATCAAATACGTTCTTATAGTTTAAAGCTCTTTTAGAAAAGATATCAATTTCTGATTGTGGCTTTTTAAGGGCTTTTGCAAGTTGCCAGATAGTATAATCAGCAAATGCATATTCTAAAGTTCTGGCTGTATTTTCATTTACTTTAACATTATATGGGATATAGCCTAAATCATTATAATAATCAACACCATAACGCCCTACGGAGTGCATTGGACCTTCATTCTCTGAATTTTTGATAATCGCTTCATATAATGTATTGATATCACTTACTTCAATTCCTTTCAGATAGGCATCGGCAATGATTGTGGCTGAATTGGAACCAATCATAACATTCCTGTGACCAGGACTGGCCCACTCAGGCAGCCACCCACTTTCTTTATAAGTATTGGCAAGCCCTTCCATTACTTTACTGTTGAGGTCCCGAAACATTACATTAAAGAAGGGGAATACAGCTCTAAAAGTATCCCAGAATCCATTGTCAGTAAACATATAACCCTCAAGGATTTTGCCATTGTAGGGACTGTAATGTATTACCTTGTTGTTTTTGTCAAACTCGTAAAACATTCTTGGGAATAACATGGTCCGATATAATGCGGTATAAAAAATTGTAAACTGGGCATCTGTTCCGCCTTCAACTTTTATTCTGTTTAATTTGGTATTCCATGCTTCTTTGGCTTTGTTCCTTATCTGGTCAAAAGAATCATCGCCAATTTCTCTTTGGAGATTTAATTCAGCTTGCTCCCGGCTGATAAATGAGGAGGCAACTTTTAAATGTACTTGCTCATTTGTTCTCGTTTTAAAGCGAATTATGGCACCTGAATGTTTGCTTTCCACTTCATGTTGGCCAGGATTGATAACTCCTTCCTGTACCCCAAAAACTTCCTCAAAATCTTTATCAATATAAATCACAAAATAGTTCTTGAAATTGTCGGGTACACCCCCTGCAGCATTCCTGGCATATCCGATAATTTTTCGTTCTTCAGGAATTACTTTTACATAAGAATTTTTAAAAAATCCATCTATAATTAAAAATGCTTTTTCAGTTTCAGGGTAAGTTATTCTAAAACAGGCTGCTCTCTCAGTGGGAGTGATTTCGACACTGGTATTATAATCAGCTAAATAAACCTTATAATAATGTGGTTTTGAAATCTCTGCCTTATGCGAAAACCACGATTCTCTTTCATTTTCATCAAAAATGAGTTTTTCGGTGGTAGGGAAAATCGAAAATACACCATAATCGTTTATCCAGGGTGAGGGTTGGTGTGTTTGTTTAAACCCTCTTATTTTGTTGCCCGTATATTGATAGCCCCAACCATCTCCCATTTTGTTGGTTTGAGGAGTCCAGAAATTCATTCCCCAGGGTAAGGCAATGGCTGGATAGGTGTTTCCATTTGACAAGTCAAATCTGGAATCTGTACCAATTAGAGGATTTACATATTTCGTTAAATCGTCATGCGGGTTTAATTGACCAAAAATCGGAAAGGCCATGGCAAAAATCAATCCTATAAACAATAGATTTTTCATTTCTTAACAGTTAGCATTTTAGTTATACTTTGTAAATGTATAATTTTTAGCGCGAACTATTTAAGAATATAAGCTCTCCAGTTATCTGATTAAGGAAAGAAAAAAGCCATAAACATAATGCTTATGGCTTTACTATTTTAATTTGTAAGCTTTTAATAAAAGATCTCAAAAGTAAATTTGAAATTATTAGGGTCCTTTCTAAATTACAATTTAACAATATTAGTTTTGAGGTCTTGACTGCATACTTTGCAAGACTTTATCAATACCAAGTGAACTACCCATAACAGGCGGAAACTCTTTGAATGTCTGTAAAAACTCACCAACATAAGTTTGCGCTGGCACAAATAACCACATATTTTCAGCATACCATCTTGTATACATTGAAGATTCCCATGAAACTTCAAAAGGATCTGCCCGTAAATTAATGACTAATGGCCATGCTGGAGTTACACGAAATGCCTCATTAATAGACCCTTCCATATAAGCAAAATGAAGTTTCCAGTTATTATAACGTACTGCGTTGAGGTTACCGCTCTGATCAAAATAAAAGATTTCTCGTCTGGGCGATTCTTTGACCTCTCCTTTCCAAAATGGCATCATGTTATAACCATCTAGATGGACTTTGAAATTTTTGTCACCAGCCTGGTATCCTTTTAAAAGTTTTTCTTTTACATCAGACACTCCGGCTGCTGCTAAAAGGGTTGGCATCATATCTTCATGTGAATGTATGTCGTTAGAAATGGTGCCTGGCTTTATTACACCTGGCCAGCGTATCACGCAAGGGACTCTAAAGCCACCTTCCCAAGTGCTTCCCTTTTCACCGGCAAAGGGTGTGGTACCCCCATCAGGCCATGTGAATTTCTCTGCGCCATTATCTGTAGAATACATGATGATGGTTTTATCAATTATTCCCAATTCTTCAAGTTTAGATAAAACGCGGCCAATAGCTTTATCATGTTCTACCATACCATCCGGATACAAACCTATACCAGTTACACCCTCACTCTCATCTTTAAGATGTGTCCAAACATGCATTCTTGTAGCACTTAACCAAACAAAAAATGGTTTCCCAGCCTTGTGTGCTTTTTCTATAAAAGCAATGGCTGCGTCTGTGAATTCGTCATCAGCGGTTTCCATTCTTTTTTTTGTCATTGGTCCCGTATCTTCAATTTTTCCATCTGCATAAGAATGCAATACGCCACGTGGTCCAAATTCCTTATGAAAGGCAGGATCTTTTGGATAGTAATAAGACTCCGGTTCTTCTTCTGCATTTAAGTGGTAAAGATTTCCGTAAAACTCATCAAAGCCGTGGTTGGTTGGCAACATTTCATCCCGGTCTCCCAGGTGATTTTTCCCAAACTGACCGGAGGTATATCCCAGTGGTTTTAATAGCTCGGCAATGGTTGGCTGATTGTCCTTAATACCCTGCGCTCCACCTGGCATTCCAATGGTTAAAAGTCCTGTTCTGAATGGATGTTGCCCTAAAATAAAGGCTGCACGCCCTGCAGTACAAGATTGTTGTGCATACCAATCGGTAAATACAGCTCCTTCATGACCAAGGCGGTCAATGTTGGGAGTTTGATAGCCCATCATTCCCTGACTGTTGATACTGATGTTTGAATAACCAATATCATCTCCCCATATTACAAGGATGTTGGGTTTGTTATTCTTCTGCGCCATCAGTATAAATGGAACAGCAAGAATCAAGCTTAAAAGTGAGAGTTTTTTCATAATGAATAATAATTGTTATTAAAAATTAAAGAAATTCCTTTTTTAATGAATTTATAATTTGCTAAAGTTCAGAAACAAAATTACAATTTAAATTGATTCTAAATAAAAAAAATAAAGAAAGTTTAAGGAGTAGATTTTATTTTAAAAGAATTACCAAAAAGGCAAACAAAATAAAAGCAATAAAGTTTACCTGGACACCAATTTTTTATATTCTGAAATTTCATCAAAATTGGCCATGGCAACAGCGGCAGAATCAACAAACGGTTTATTCAGTACCCATTTTACAGCCTTTTCGTAGCTAGGAGGTTCATTTTCATTACTGGCATAAGGTCCACCGGAACAGGTTTTCATGGCAATTATACCGGTACCATTTTTATGTGCTATTTTTAGTTCAGTTTCAACTGCTTCCTGATCCCATTCACTTCTATGACCAAATTGAGAATGAACATACATTCCCATATGATTATAGGCCACCATTATTACATCATAAAAATTGCTTTCATTTGCGGATTTTAGCATTTCTATCTGATTGCTATGGATTGAGAATCCGCAGGACCTGATTTTTCCTTCTTTTTTTGCTTCCGAAAAAACTTCCCATACCGTCTCATGGTTTAACATTTCCAGCCTCGAAGGACCATGTAATAGCCAAATATCTATATAATCAGTTTGCAGTGCTTTTAAACTTTCGTGAAGCGCTTTTTCCATTATCTCTCGAATCATCTTCCTGGCTGCATCAGTATGAAGAGCTTCACCTTTTTCACTTGGGCGTACTTTCACCTTTGACTGAATCACCAAATTCTTACGTACATCCTTAATTATTTCTCCAATCATTACCTCATTCTGGCCATTGGCATAGGATCTACCCGTATCAATAAAATTATATCCGGTATCCAGAGCTGCACGAGTTAAAGAAGGATTTTGAGTTCGTGTTGCCCCAAAGCAAACAGGCGTTACTTCCAATCCAGTTTTGCCTAACACATTTTTAACTTGTTTGTTATGATTTTTCAATAAATAAAGAGGTTGATTGGCGATTAGTCCTGCCCCTAAAATTCCAACTGATGATTTTTTAATAAATTCTTTTCGTGAAATATTTGATTTCTTATTTTTCATGATAAATGGGGTTTAATAAACTAGCTTTAGGTAAAAAAGTAGCTAATCTACCTGTATATTCAAATTGATTTCCGGATGGGTTTTGGGGGCAGTTACTGCATTTAGTATTTTAAAATACAGTTTAAATTCTTCTAGTCTTTCAATGGTTTTAATCTCCAGCCTGGTAAAGTCGTTTGCTTTAACCGTAAAAACATCGGCATTTCTATGCAGGGTAAAGTCTGACCCGTTCTCTAATATAAAATCAACATCACTATTGTTTTCAATAGTCAATGCGAGAACGGAGGTTTCTCCTTTATAACTTGCCGAGACTATTGACATGGATTGTTCAATTAGAGGTACTAAAAATTCAGGTCGGCCAATTAATATATTGTTAAACCAAACGGCGGTTCTTCTGTTGATGAGAGCATCTTTAATACCCTCCTCTGATTTTTCTTCTGCAAAAACAAGTGTTACTGGCCGATGTCCACCATGAGGAACATGATACTGCCAATCGATCAAGCCATGAATATCAGAGGTTCCCATTATGGTTAAATTGTAATCAAGAGCTATTTGTAGCGCCTCATCTGAATAAGTTACGTCATTTACGACTTCAATACCATTCAATAGGCCCTCGTTTAAAAGCTTTTTATGGGTTTCAGTTAAGCTTGCGATTCCGGTTGGTGCCTGTGCAGTCCAATGTGGATGGTTCCAAAAAATAAAGGCATCCTGTTTTTTTGCTGCGCGAAAAACTTCAATAGAATCATCTACAAATAATTCGTTTGCATCCTGCAAAAATATGGCGTTGGCATGTCCTGGGGGCATGTCCCGTGTAATTTCAGAACCGTTTATAACAACTAAATCAATATTTTTAGCAGCTTCTTTTGTAATCTGATAAGGACGGTTCCTGTCAGCATGAGGTATATCATCACTGTGAGGCTGGTACTCAATATGGTCGGTAATTGAAATGGCATCCAGGCCGTCTTTGATGGCTTCCTGGACTCTGATATCAGGCCAGACACTTCCATCAGAAAATACTGTGTGCTGGTGAAAATCACATTTTAAGGTTTTGTAGCCCGGAATATCAGGAAATTGTATTTTTCGGTCATGATTATGTTGGGCACTTAGGTGAATACTAATTGTGAATAGGAAAATTAGAATAGTAAATCTCATAATTGTAGAATTTATTTTTCGGATGTAAAAAGTTTTTCAAATCACTAAAATAGCTTTAATTAAATAAATATGAAATATTTCATTTATGACTGTGAATTAATTTTCACCTGAGATGAGACTATTAGACAAATGAATTATTGCATCTTTTAAACCCATCATTAATTGCAGTTTGAAAATTATATTTGTAATATTACTTGATAGAAAAAACACTTTAATTTGAATTTTATGGAGGACTTTGAAAAACTTGGAGAATTTTATTTGGGTCGGGTTTTTGATCTGAAGGAAGATAAGCTAAAAGAGGATAAGGTATTATATGATTCGAAAGATCTAACGACCCACGGTGTATGTGTTGGGATGACAGGAAGTGGGAAAACAGGCCTGGCAATTTCTTTGCTCGAAGAAGCTGCCATTGATGGTATTCCTGCGATAGTTATCGATCCAAAAGGAGACATGGGCAATTTGTTGCTAAGTTTCCCTGATCTCCTGGCGCAAGACTTCCAGCCATGGCTTGATGAAGGTGAAGCAATGAAAAAAGGGTTGACCTTAAAGGAATATGCAACGAAAACGGCAAGTTTATGGAAAAATGGTTTGGCAGAATGGGGCATGGGTGGTGAGAGAATCAAACGCTTTAAGGATTCAGCTGAAATTTTAATTTATACTCCGGGAAGTAATGCCGGTATTCCGGTTAATGTTCTGGGATCCTTCAATGCCCCAAAGCTTCAGGTTATTAATGATAGGGACGCTTTTAAAGAAGTAATTACAGGGACTGCTACTTCAATTCTATCCCTTTTAGGGATTGATGCTGATCCAATTCAGAGCAAGGAGCATATTTTAATTTCAAAAATTCTCGCTGACTCATGGAGCAAATCAAAAAACCTAAATATCGCAGATTTGATCAGGCATATTCAATCTCCATTGTTTCAGAAAGTTGGAGTGTTTGATGTAGATACGTTCTACCCGCTTAAGGAAAGGATGAAACTGGCAATGACCCTGAATAATTTGTTGGCCTCGCCTGGATTTGAAACCTGGATGGATGGTACACCTCTTGATGTTAGCAACCTATTGTACACACCTGAAGGGAAACCTAAAATTTCTATCTTTTCTATTTCCCATTTGTCTGATTCAGAACGAATGTTTTTTGTGAGTCTTTTGCTCAACGAAATGGTTTCATGGATGAGAACTCAGGATGGCACCTCAAGTCTGAGGGCCTTGTTATATATGGATGAAATTTATGGATATTTTCCACCCACAGCATCTCCTCCATCTAAAACACCTATGTTAACCCTGTTAAAACAGGCTAGAGCCTTTGGTTTGGGTGTTTTGCTTTCAACTCAAAATCCAGTTGACCTGGATTATAAAGGATTATCAAATACAGGGACCTGGTTTATAGGAAGATTACAAACGGATAGGGATAAGCAAAGAATGTTGGACGGACTTGAAGGAGTTGGTGGAACAGGCGGAGATGGATTAAGTAGAAATGATTTGGACAATCTAATTTCATCTCTGGGGAAAAGAAAATTCCTGCTACACAATGTTCATGAAAGCAAACCGGTTGTATTTAATACAAGGTGGGTTTTATCCTATTTGAGAGGACCACTTACCTCTCCACAGATTAAGGAATTAATGAAGGATAAAGCTCTTCCTGAGGCATCTCCTATGCTTGAAAAGGGAAAAGTAATAGTTAAAGAAAGCAAAAGTTTTTCAGAAGAGATAATTACTGAGAAACCTCTACTACCCCCCGGAATTATTGAGAAGTATATGCTTCCACAAAAGTCGAAGCCAACAGGTGCATCTGTTCAATATCGACCCAGGTTGTTGGGTTTAGGAAAGCTACACTTCATTAGTGCAAAAGCCAAATTGGATTATTGGAATGAAATGGCTGTGTTGATGGCTTTTCCTGAGGAAGTATCTGAGCCTTTATGGGACGAGGCAGAATTTTATGAAAACACTGAGTTTGATTTGGAAGAAAGTATGCTTCAGGATGCCATATTCAAATCCCTACCAAAGTCTGCCTCAAATGTTAAAAGCTATCTTGCCTGGAAGAAAAGCCTCATTAATTATTTGTATCAATCAAAGAAATTAAGTTTGTGGAACAGCGGTTTACTGAAAGAAATATCAAGGCCTGGTGAAACCGAAGCAGAATTTAAATTAAGGCTAACACAGCTAATGCGTGAAAAAAGAGATTTAATGCTTGAGAAGATGCGCAAAAAATATGCCCCTAAATTGGCTCGATTAGAGGCTCGGATGGACCGTTCAATGGACAAAGTGGAAAAAGAAAAAGCACAATTTAGCAATCAGAAATATCAAACAGCAATATCTATTGGTACTACACTTTTAGGAGCCATGTTTGGCAGAAAAGTTGCCAGCTCAGGAAATATTGGGAAAGCTGCTACATCCATGCGAGGAGTTGGACGGGCAGCCCAGGAAAAGAAAGATGTGGATATGGCAAAACTTGAAGTAGAAGAAGTACAAAAACTGCTTTCAGAAATGGAACTGGATTCTAAAATGGAATTGGATAAAATCCGTGAACAATTTTCTCCTGAAAGTATTGAGCTTGAGGAGATGTTAGTATCTCCACGAAAAAGTGATATCTCATTCGGCAAACTGAAATTGGTTTGGATCCCATTCTGGATTGATAACGATGGGATTGCAGAAAGTGCTGTTTAATAGAACAAACTAAAGTATCAAATTATGGCGAACAAGTTTAAAACATTTTTATTAATGTTTCTTTTAACCCTCTTGTTTATATGGCTGGGAGGCTTACTTGGCGGACCCCAGGGAGCCTTGATAGCACTTGTTTTAGCCGGTGGAATAAATTTTTATGCCTACTGGGTGAGCGATAAGATGGTGCTAAAAAGGTATCGGGCACAGGAAGTTAAGCCAGAAGACGATCATCGCCTGTATCGAATTGTTTCTTCCCTGGTTGCTAAAACCGATCTGCCTATGCCAAAAGTGTATATTATTCCGGATAAAAGTCCCAACGCTTTTGCCACCGGCCGAAATCCAAAGCATGCAGCTGTGGCAGCAAGTTTAGGTATTCTGGAGCTATTGTCCGACGATGAGCTTGCTGGAGTTATGGCTCATGAATTAACTCATATTGAAAAACGCGATATGTTAATAGGAACAATAACTGCAACATTTGCCGGAGCTATTTCTATGTTTTCATATATAGCTCCCAGGGGTGTCGGTCGTTCGCAAAGCCGGTCAAATCCATTGCTTACCCTTATTGTTTTAATATTAGCACCATTATTAGCACTATTAATAAGATCTATGGTCTCCCGAGTTAGAGAATATTCTGCAGATAAAGGAGGTGCAGAAATTTCAGGAAAACCACTTGCTTTGGCGAGTGCCCTGGCTAAGATTTCAGGTAATGTAAAAAAATATCCCCTGCAAAGAGGTTCTGAAGCAGATGAAAATCTATTTATAATTAATCCATTTTTTGATGGCATTCAAAGAATTATGTCAACACATCCACCGACCGAAGAAAGGATAAGAAGGCTGGAAGAGATGTCAACAACGGGGGGATAAGTCAATACATATAATTCTTAAAGTTATGGATCTCACACTATCTCGGGTTCTTTTATTTATCTTTAGAGGATTATACGTTTTGGTTTAATTTTGTGTACTTGGTTAAACTCTCAGTTATTATAGTTAATTATCGCGGATGGGAGCCCCTGAAGCGATGCCTGCATTCACTCAGCTGTTTGGATAAGGCGATCTATGACTCCGAAATTATAGTGGTTGATAATTGCTCATCTGATGGTAAGTTTGAATCCTTTTCAAGGTTATTTCCCGCGGTAAAATTTGTTGAAAATACAGGAAATTTCGGTTTTTCAAATGGGAACAACCTGGGTTTCAGAAATTCTAATGGGAAGTATATTCTTTTTTTAAACCCTGATACTGAAATTTCTTTATCTGCCTTGAATTTAATGCTTGAGTATATAGAAGGCCATGATGAAAGTAAGATTGTATCTTGTCAGCAAGAGAATGAAGCCGGTAGAGAAGAAAACCCATATGGTGTTTTTCCTTCCTTAAAATCATTAAATGGATTGTCAAGGGCTATTTTTAGATTGTTCAATTCTAGAGATAAATTGAAAGTACACTGTAATGATCAATCTGTAATATATCCAGACTGGGTTTCGGGCTCTCTTATATTAATGAAACGAGATATTTTTCAACTGGTTGGAGGATGGAGTGAAGATTACTTTATGTATTATGAGGATGTTGACTTGTGCAAAAAAGTAAGTGATTTAGGCAGTAAGGTAGCCCTGTTATGTAATGCCAGAATCATGCATCAGCATGGGGGATTAACCCGAAAGAATAGTAAGCAAACTGCCTTCTTTAAGACAGAAGTACTTAAATCCCAGCATATTTATATAAGCAAGCATTTTGATGGGTTTAAGAAATGCCTGATGCAAACAATTCTTGTTTTTAACAATCTTGTTCTTGAGCGGTTATTACCTGCATTGCTGGGGTTAATATTTTTCTTTGAACCAAAACTAAGAACACAACTATTTGTGTATTTTAACCTTCTAGGGTATTACTTAAAGGCAATTAGTCGTCGATCCTGGATAGGGGGTCCAAGGACTGTTCATTTTGCAGCGGAATAAATTATGAACAACATTGTCATATATACATCAATAACAGGTAAATACGACAAGTTGAATGAGCCTGTTGAGGTTATGGAAGCCTTAGATTATATTTGTTTTTCAAATGATGTTTCAGTTCCTGAAAACAGCGTATGGAAAATTCGACCTATACCCCTTGAAAGTAAAGACAAAACGAGGCAGGCACGTTTCATTAAAACAAATCCTCATGAAATTCTAAAAGATTATCAATATAGCCTATGGATAGATGGAAATGTGATAATTAAAGATAAATATGTATTTAAAAGAATCCATGAACTTATTGAGAATAACATTTTAATTTCAATGCCAAAACACCCTTTGAGAGACTGCACATATGATGAAGCCAACATTCTTAACAAAATAGGAAAAGAGAAAAAACACATTATTCTTAAACAGATGGAAAAACTTAAGAAAGAAGGTTTTCCTGAGAATTGTGGATTATTTGAATCGGGTATACTTTTCCGCAATCATATGAATGAAGATATTGTCAAACTCGACAATGATTGGTGGAAAGAAATACAGAATTACTCGAAACGTGATCAATTGAGCTTGAGGTATGTGCTTTGGAAGAATCAAATTACATGTGTACCATTTTTTGAAGAGGGCTACAATGTAAGAAATCATCCAGGGTTTTCATTACCAAAACATAAGCGTACCATTGCCCATAAAATAAATAAAAGAATTCGTATTATTGGGAATAAATTCTAATTATCAATACCTTAGCTAAATCTGGAATAAGGGACCATCACTTTTTTCAGAAAGTAAATCGAAATTTTTTATACACTTTAATATCTAAAAATGGAATCAAAAAAAACAAAACAAAACGGCCGTAGAGGATTTTTTAAAACCCTTGCAGCAGGAAGCGTTGGAGCCATTTTAATGCCAGAATCTGTAAAAGGGATGCAACCTGTTGTTGCACAAGCCGCAGAAAAGCCAAAAACCAATATTAAGGACGCAGGTAAATATCCACGAAATGAAAATTCAATGCCAGGAAAATATCCAGCCAAAGTGGTTAAGGTTTACCACGAAAACTGTATGAAGGACAATCAGCCGGAAATGGAAGCAGCAAGAGAAATGTTGAAAGAAGGGATGATGAATTTAACCGGGAAGAAAAACATGAAAAAAGCCTGGAGAGAATTTGTCTCACCCGATGAAATAATTGGATTAAAAGTAAACCCGGTTGCTGGAAAAACCCTCACAACCAGCCATGAGGTAGTACGTGCTGTAATTGAGCAACTTGAAGAGGCAGGAGTACCCAAGAAGAATATAGTTATTTGGGATAGGCGGGAATTTCAATTGCATGAAACGGGCTATACCTCAGAAAATTACCCTGGAATTAAAATTGCAGGTACCGAACAAAAAGATGAAAACGACTCTTTTTATGGAGCTGATGGGAAATTATATGGTGAGAAAATGATCGACAAGGATTGGTTCTACTGGGCGGATGTAGAGGGGGAGTATGACGAATATACATTACCCTATATGGTAAATGGAGGAAAGCATTCCTATTACAGTAAAATAGCAACTCAAATGGTAGATAAAATTATTAATATACCGATCCTGAAAAATGCGGGTTCTTCTGTAACTTTATGCCTTAAAAACCTGGCTTATGGTGTGGTTTCTAACACGTCAAGATTGCATAAGGATTTATGGGCTGAAACTACTGCTGAAGTTTGTGCATTTCCTCCAATTCGGGACAAGGTCGTTTTAAATATTGTTGATGGCTTAAAAGGTTGTTATAATGGAGGTCCGGGTGCAAACCCTCAGTTTATAACAAATTACAAAACCTTGCTAATTGGTACCGATGCAGTGGCGGTTGACCGCGTAGGTTACGATATTGTAATTAAAAAAAGAATTGAGGAGGGAATTCAAAAGGAAGACTCTTCAAAGGGAAGAAACTTCCTTGAACTGGCAGCAAAACTCGAGCTTGGAGAAGCTGATCTCGACAAAATTCAATTGAATAAAATTGAGTTATCCTAAAATTTAGTTTTCAGGTAAAATAAATATCATGACACTTTTCTTAATGATAATGGGGTTTCTTACACTCCAGACTCAGGAAGATATACTCAAAATATCAGAGCAGGACCTTGCTGGAATCAAAATTGAAGATGCCAGAGTATTTAATGGAAATGCGCTCTGGGGTTATATTAACGGAGGTGCCGATATTTATCTTGAATATGGTTTTGATGTATTGCATGCACAAAAAGTGGAATATGAAGATAGAAAGTACATTGTCGATATGTACAAAATGAATGACCTGGAATCGGCTTATGGAATATATTCAGTATCTCATAGTAATTGTGAAGAAAAATTAAAAAATGAAAACTATTCTTGTGTCATGCCATATCAGGTTCAATTTGTAAAGGGATCCTATTATATTTCCATCATAAACGAAAATGGAACGGCAGAAGAGCAATCGGTTTGTAAATCTTTCGCGGAAATATTAGGAAACAAAATAGAAGAATCATCATATTCTTTTCCAGCTTTGTTATTGAAGGATGAACTCCTATCCTTTCAAGAAAATACTAAATTATTGAAAGGAAGACTGGGCCTGGAAAACGGATTTCCGATGTGGGCCAGCCAATTTGAAAACCTTGAGAATTTCAAGATAATTGTTATGCCTACAGAAACAGGTGATGACATGGCTTATATTGGTGTTCTGGAATTTCCTGACAGCAAAGTAATGTCAGGTTTTCTAGGCAATATTCACATTGATCCAGATAAAATAAAAGAATCTCCAGCATTAATCGAAAAAAGCAAGATTTATGTAAAGTACTTTGATGATAATAGCCTGCTTCTTATTGAGTCGCTGGGTGATCTCTCACTTATTGATAAGTATATTGAAATTTTGGATTTGGAATAACTAAATAGCCAGTGTTTTTTCCAACAGCTCGGCAAACTGCTCGCCTTCAGCGGACGCATGGAGTAAATTCTTCAGAAGACCGACATCCTCATAAATCTCTGAATAAATCCCGATATCTGTCAAAAGATTGTAATCCATATTACAATTCTGTAACTCGAATTACATGTTCCGATGTAACTCTTCCATGACTGCAAATCAACACCTTCCAACTTACTGTTATTACAACAATTTATGCCCTGTGGATAGCGATGTACAATGCGGTCATACCTATGTGGGTTGTACCGCTGTTGCCACGGCTCAAATAATGAAATACTGGAATCACCCTGTATCAAGCAGCCATATACCGGGATATTATGATGATCTTAATTATAGTGATGATCTCCCTGTAAGTGGATCAGATTATGGATGCCTCCCGGACATTACTCCAACTGAGTATGCCTGGTCAAA
>RCNC010000760.1_pt1 | contig 21003 bp, 15 predicted proteins | sample 2041301 | NCBI WGS metagenome assembly RCNC01 (sample SAMN09708231, study PRJNA481090) | Marine sediment metagenome, whole genome shotgun sequencing project. | biome: marine sediment; feature: ocean; material: sediment; isolation source: Sewage treatment plant 13A marine sediment (STP13A) ...
CTCGTGCCCCTCTTTTTTGTTTGGGAGTAGCACTTCTGATCGCAACCAGTGCGACAGCTGCCCAGACGATTAAGCAGTCAGACCTTGAGCTCTGTGCCGGCCTTGAGACGTCGGAGCTAAAGCTCGCGTGCTTTGAGGCCCTCACGGCCAGCGAAAACGCGAAAGCTGAGCCGGCTGTCGACCTGGCTCCTGAATCGCTGGCAGAATCCGCCGCGATGGAATCAACAATAGTAACCGCTGGTGCGGCCGCCGGCGTGGCCGGGTCGGACGCAGGGAGCATGGCACCAGTTGCAGCCGCTGCAGCAGATGATGAGCCGGCGGACAGTCCCGAAGAACTCAGCCGAGGGCTCGCAGACGAAGAGCAAGTTAACCTCGCCGACGAACTCGGCCAGGAGCTCCCAGACGAAGAGCAGGCGGACGCCGCCGACGATCTCGGCCGTGAACATTTAGACAAAAAGAAAGCCGACGGGAAGGACGAAGTGGTTGTTCGTGTGACCGTGAGTGAAGTGGTTAAAGGAAGCTACGATGTGCTCTATTTTCACTTTACGAATGGTCAGGTGTGGCGACAGATCGAGAGCAGGCGGTTTAGCTATCCGCGTAACGGTGAATTCGACGCTATCATCGATTCCGGGATGATGGGTGATTACCGCTTACGACTTGACAGAGGCGGGCCGATGACACCAATACGGCGTGTCAAATAGCTTGTTTACAAAAAACCACGAAGGTAATGTGACGGCGACGCGGGTAGACTGACTTCCCATTTTTGTTTATGTGCCGCAGGAATTAATAATGTCCGAAGAACTGGTGCCGGATTTCGATATTAACAAGCGCATTCGCATGCTCTTCGCCACGCCGCTCGTGGTTCACGACTGGCCCAACAGCGAACAATTTAATCACGACTTCGAAGAACTCGTGCGCAATAGCGAAAACGAAGACAAGGACGGCTACGGGACTCGCTCTAACGCAGGCGGCTGGCAGTCACCAGGCAACCTTATTAACTGGAAAGATCCTGTTGTCGAAATTTTTCGTCAGCGCATCGAAAAACTGGTGACGAATCTTTTGCAGGAAGTGGCGCGGGATACTGGAAAAAATCGTTCATTTGAATTATTGATCGACGCCTGGGCGAACATCAATCGCAACGGTGACTATAACGTCGTACACACGCACCCGAATTGCATGTATTCGGGCGTCTACTATGTTCATGAAGGCGAACCGGAAAAGACGATTCCGTACAGTGGTTTGCTGGAAATTCTAGACCCGCGTGAAGCAGCTAACTACGTCCAGATTCGCCATTCGGTTTTCGATGGCCGGGAATTTGTCGAAAATGTTCCCGGTCGAATGTTGCTGTGGCCAAGCTGGCTGAAGCACTGGGTGCATCCCTATCAGGGTGAAGGCGAACGCATATCCGTTGCCTTCAATGTCAACGTTATCGAAAAAGACGAGCAGCAGGCGTAAGCGGAACCAGTATCGCTGGCGAGTGCCAGTTCCGGGCTGGCATTCAGCCGGTCAAACTGTTCGCAAATTGTATTCTCATCGTGACCCCATTTTTAAAAAATACCTTGCTGATCCTGGCCGCAGTGCTTTTTTCCACGTGGGCAATGCCAATGTCTACGATGGCACAGGAAGCCGCAGAGGAAACCATCGAAGAAATTCAGGTCACGGCAATGCGACGTCCACTGGCGCAAAAGGATGTCTCTGCAGCCCTGACACTGATCAGCGTTGAGGATATTCGCGGAGCAAAAATTATCACTGATGCGCTGGCGGCACAGCCGGGCGTATTTTTGCAACAAACAACGCCTGGGCAAGGTGCTGCAATCGTTCGCGGTCTGAAGGGCTCTGAAGTATTGCATCTTGTGGATGGGATGCGGCTGAACAACGCGATATTCCGTAACGCGCCGACGCAATATCTTGCCCTGGTGGCGCCGGGTACCGTCGATAGAATCGAGGTTGTTCGCGGGGCTCCGGCATCTCTGTACGGCAGTGATGCGGTTGGCGGCGTCGTGCAGGTTTTATCACGCATTCCGTCTTTCGATGAGCCCGGTACAAGGGGTGATGCGTATCTTGCCTATGATACGGCGGATCTCGGCAAAATCATCCGTGGTTCGTTCGACGTTGGCAACGAGCGGCTGGCCGGATTGATCAGTGGCGAGTACCTGCAAACCGGCAATCGTCGTATTGGCGGTGGCGAACGAGTTGCGCCTACAGGATATGAGTCGAAGGGTGCCCGCATTGCGCTGTCTGTGACACCGGATGCTGAGCAAAGCTGGCTGTTCGATTTTCAGTACGCCAGTCAGCCCGCCACGCCACGTATAGATGAACTGGTTCCTGGTTTTGGCCAGACGGAACCGTCCTCGTCCGAATTTCTGTTTTCGCCGAATGACAGGCTGTTCGCGCACATAAAGCACACGCGTGCTGATTGGTTGTGGTCAGCCGACTGGAATTTCGATGCCGGCTGGCAACGAATTGACGATGATCGCATCACCCGCAACTTCCAGTCACAGTTTCGCCGTCGTGAAAAAAACAGCAGCGATTTGTTCGGCATTACTGCGAGTGCCGCCAGTGATACCCGGAGTGGCTCGTGGATAGTCGGGGCGGAGTTGTATCACGATCGTGTTCGCAGCCAACGCAGCGAGGAAGATATTGTTAGCGGCCAGGTGCAGGACTTGCAGGCCCGTTTTCCGGACGATTCAAGCGTCGATCAGGCGGCAGTTTATGCGAATCTCCTGCACACCTTAAGCGAGCGACACTCCTTGTCAGGCGGATTGCGCTTTAGTGCGATTGCTGTGGATTTGTCGCAAACGGCTTTTTCACCTGCGGCGTCTGTTGACCAGGACGACGTCAGCGCTGACTTTGGCTGGGTTTTCGACGTGAACCAACAGAGCCAGATCGTGGCCAACCTGGGCTACGGATTTCGCGCGCCGAACGTGTTCGATCTTGGAACGCTCGGTGACCGCCCGGGCAATCGATTCAACATTCCGAATCCAGATCTGGAGTCAGAACGCATTTACCAGTTTGACGTTGGCTTCAGGCATCACGACGAGCTCTGGGACCTCAACGTCATGTTATTTGCTTTGCATTACACCAACAGAATCACCTCTGTGCTTACCGGCGCTGTAACGCCCTCTGGCAGAGATGTCGTGCAAAGCCAGAATGTTGACAGTGCTGATATTTACGGCGTCGAAGCCGCGGCACATGTCGTTTTGTCAGCGGCCACGACGGCAGACCTGGTGATTAATTATGTCCGCGGTGAGCAAAACGAAGCAGACGGTGTTGACGTGTCAGCCGACAGAATCCCGCCATTCAATGGCCGGCTTTCTTTGCGCTATATAGTCTCTGATGCATTATCTGTTGAGCCCTACCTGCTGTTCGCAGGTAGCCAGGATCGGCTGAGTCCGCGCGATATCAGGGATGTACGAATAAACCCGGAGGGTACGCCCGGTTGGCTGACGGCAAATGTCGCTGTGGCATGGCAGCCGAATGACCGCTGGCAGATCGTGGCAAGTCTCGAAAACCTTTTTGACAAGCAATACCGGGTCCATGGTTCGGGCATCGACTCAACTGGCACCAATCTTATTTTAAGTCTGCACTGGTTATGGTAGCCAACGTAATTCAACGGTCAGCAATCGCCCGCTGGGCGGGCTCCTACAATTCTAATTAGCAATGTAGGAGCCCGCCCAGCGGGCGATGTCTTTAATCAGAGAAATACGCCTGAATACTGCACCAATGCTTCATCCCTCGATCCGTAAAATGGTCTGCATGGGACAGCAGTGGCTCCGGCCTTATTCGTCAAATTTCCACTCGGGTGGAAATGCGATGGGGCCCCTGCATTCCGGTCTGGCGGCTGTAAACGGAGCGTAGAATTTACGAATCATTTGCAGGTCCTGATCCAGCGTCTGGCCATCAGGCAGTGTGATGCCGACGCCGAGCCTCTTGTTCTTATAGTCTATGAAAGCAAGGACAATGGGAACATTGGCCGACTTGGCGATCTGGTAAAAGCCTGTTTTCCAGTATGGCTTCCAACTGCGAGTTCCCTCCGGTGCCAGGGCGAGAAACAGCTTATCTTGTGTCGCAAAGGTATCGATCAGGTGCTTCACGGTGTCTTGTGCGCCACTGCGATCGAGCGGCATAGCACCCATAGCCCGCAGGAGCGTGCCAAGTGGCCACCAGAACAGCGTGTGCTTGGCAAGGAATCGAACATCGACCTTGACCGCAACCTTGTACACCAGCAGCCATAAACCATCCCAATTGGACGTATGGGGTGCGGCAATGAAGACTGCTTTATCAAATGGCGGGACTTCGCCGACAATCTCCCAACCACAATTTCTTAGTATCGCCTGAGCGATTTTTCGCAGCATTTGCAGAGTATTGCTGGCGTGGCTTCAGGATGCAAAGCGTTGTTATGCCCGGGTGAATGACTCGGGTGCTGCCGAATATCCCCGGACGATTAATCCCCACCCGGGAGCGAATTATTACCAGGCGTCAGTGCAGACCAATTTCCGCCGCCCTGTCGCAAAAGCGTGAATTTCTTCGCTGTAAGTTATTGAAAGTCAATCGAATTCCGCTGACAGGGAACTGCGTCACTTATTTATGGCCGGGAATATGGCACAACTACCAAAGTGATCCAATCTCAGGAGTTTTTCATGAAAGCCTCACTTGGGCTGTTGATAGTCATACTGCCGACGCTTGTTGCGGCAGAAGTCGTTGTGCCGATCGATTCGGTCGAGAACAGCGTCAATATTCGTATGCTGGCGGATTCCGCCACAGAAATAGTTGGCAAGTTAAAACAAGGTGAGTCTTTGCCACTCATAAAGTCCATACCTGACTGGCATGAGGTTGAAATTGCAGGCGGAGGTTCGGGCTTCGTTAGCGCGGACTGGAGCAATGTGCTTGAAGAAGCTCCAGAGACTGTTGTTGAAGCTGAACCGGTCGAAGACGTTGCAGACGAAGTTGCCCGGATTGCTTCTGATACGGAGGCAGTCGCGGACAAGTCCGACAGTCCGGCTGTCGAATCAAGCGACGAATCTATTGAGACAGTCGTCGATGTTGACGACGCGGAGAAAACAAGTGCAGACGAACCAACCAGCGAAGAATCGCTAACGGAGACTGCGGCCGCCGCACCAGTGCCGGACGCTGAGCCAGTCGTGGAATCCGAGACCGAATCAATTGCTGCAAGCTCAGCGGAACTGACGGATGAAGTGGCTGTGGTTGAAACGACCAATGAGACGATCAATGAGACAACCGATGTTGCTCCGATTACGGAAACAGTGACGGTGCCCGTTGTGGTCGGCGCAGCGGGCGTAATCGGACCGCAAGGACCACCCGGTGAAACTGGTCCAGTCGGGCCAACGGGTCCTCCGGGAACATCGGGTAACTTAAGCGTCAAAGGTTCTGTTGACTATCTGATGAAATTTACGGCGCCGACAATTGGCGGCAAATCACAAATATTTGATGACGGGAACAACATTGGCATCGGTACTGCAGAGCCGAAACAGCGCCTTGAAGTCAACGGTAACATTCAGATTCACGAGCAAAACAGCGGTGTCGCCGGTTTGATGATTACCCAGTCTTCCGGTGAAACCGGCTACATCATGCACAACCGCGCCAGTACGTTGACGATTGGTGCAGGCTCTATCGACAGGATAACGATCGACCGGGAAGGCAATGTAGGTATCGGTGTGGCGCGCCCGTCACACCCGATGGAAATGGTAAGCGGCGCGCATGTTAGCGCCGGCGGAGTCTGGACCAACAGCTCTTCGCGAGCCAAAAAGGAAAATATTGAAGCGTTGACGCCGGAGGAGGCGCTCAGGACTTTGGCGCAACTGCAGCCAGTGCAGTTCAATTACAAAAGCGACCAGCAGGAAACTTACGTTGGATTCATTGCTGAAGATGTTCCCGAGTTGGTAGCGACCAGTGACAGGCAAGGGCTAAGTGCGATGGATATTGTTGCGGTATTGACCAAGGTTGTTCAGGCGCAGCAGCAGCAAATTGAACGGCTGGAAGCGAAGCTGGAATCCGGTAACTAGAGAATTCGACCAAGCTCCGCAATCGCGGCAAGATGCCGCTCCTACGACTTCGTAGGAGCGGCATCTTGCCGCGATTGCGGTTGGCCATCAGCGTACTAATCGCGAATCTTTGTATTCCACAACGTCGCCGCCAGCAACATCGACAGCACTGACGACCCTATCCAGAAAGAAATCGCGATATCAAAATCATAACTACGCACACCATCGACAACAGTCACCCCCTGGCTGATCAGCGCGGCACTGATATTTTCTTGTGTCGCCGCTGCCAGATAACTGAACGCACCAACAAATCCCATCGCGGCACCAGTTGCACCGCGAGGTGCGATATCCACGCCGAAGAGCCCGCCGATTGAGGCTATCAGACCGCTCAATGCAGCACCGTAAAACGTAAAAGCGATCGCTAATACGATCGTGTTATTCGGTCCGTAGAAAATAGCCACCAGTGCCAGCACCTCAATAATGGCGAAAATCAGGTTGGCTGGTGGCCGGCGTGCATCGAAAACTTTATCCGACAGGTAGCCGTATGCGATCGAACCGGCGATGCCAGCTAGCGTATTAATACTTAGAAACAGACCTGCTTCAACGAGGGTGTAACCACGAATTTCCTGCAGGTAAAGCACACCCCAGCTATTGATCGCATAACGGGTGATATACATCAGGCCGCTCGCAACGGCGACTATCCACATCGCGCGAATGCCGAAAACCAGCTTCTGTGTTTGCCAGGTATTGGTTTGCTTTTTCTCTTCTGTCGGTTCCCCCATCCACTCGTTGACTGTCGGCAAGCCGATGGTCGGCGGCGCATTCCGCAGGAACGAATAGACCCACGCAGCAACAGCGATGCAAAGAATGCCGGGCGTGATGAAGCCGTATCGCCAGCCCATCGACGAGACAATCGCCGCGATTATAAAGAAAGTGATGCCCTCACCGATCGAGTGCGAAGCGCTCCAGATACCGTAGCGCCGACCACGCTCGTGGATACTGAACCAGTTAGTGAGCGAAATAATCGCCGCCGGAGCAGCCATTCCCTGGAACCAGCCATTGAGCGCCCACAATACAATCGCCACCCAGATCAGTGTTGTCCCACCCATAAACAGATTTATGACTGCAGAGATAAAAATACTGATAGAGAAAAACAATCGCGGCTTGAAATGATCGGACAGGAAGCCATTGAAGAACTTGCCGAATGCATAGCCATAGAAAAGTGCAGCACCAATCATGCCGAGTTCTTCGACGTTGAAAATGCCGCCGTCAATCAACGGTTTTTTGACGATCGACAGGCCCAGTCGGCAGGTGTAAATGAAGCCGTAGCCGAGCGTTATCGCGAGCATGACGCGCAGTCGGTGTTTGCGAAAAAGAGAATCAACGTCCGTCGGTGACGAACCGGACTGCGCTATTGCCATCTTGTGTCCCTACACCCGACCAGCGAACAGCTTGCCAGATCACAGTCTGACAGGCCAATTTGACAATAATCGCCGATCTGACAGATCGACTGTCAACCGATACAGGATTTTCCCGTTAGAACGGTAACAGCCACCGAAAAAATGAAGCTAACGGAGTAGAGACATGAAAACAGGGAATGTTTGCAGCATGGCACGAACCGGTTTGTTGGTCGCGGGATTGGTGATTTTCAGCAATACCGTACTGGCAGATCAGGGTGATCGCATCGAGGACCGCCTGGACGGGCGCGGAGATGGTATTGATACGCGGCTCGACAACCGGGGTGATCGAATCGATGATCGTCTGGACAATCGCGGCGATCGAATTGACACACGACTCGATAATAAAGGCGATCGCATCAATGACCGACTGGACAATCGCTCGGATCGAGCTGCCGACGCCGGCAGGGATGGTCAAGCGAAACGCCTGGATCAAAAAGGCAATCGCGTGGACCGGCGCCTGGATAACAAAGGTAATCGGGTTGACCGCCGTTTGGACAACAAGGGTGATCGCGCTAATCGGCGTCTGGATAACAAGGGCGACCGGGCGAATCGAAGACTTGATAATAAGGGTCAACGTATTAATCAACGTCAGGACAATCGCCAGGGCAGTCGCAATCGTCGCCAGAATCGGCGCGGCTAAATATTGGTGTAAAACCGGGCCCCGCCATTTTGGTGGCGGGGCCACTGCTGTCCCACAAACCAGGACCCTAAATCCTGAGTCGCTTTGGTGGACTTAGATCCCGCTTACTTTAGTTAAGTAAAGACGTGACATAGGGCTTTATTCTATTCGCTGTTGCCAGACCGAGCATTCGCGGCTGAAGCCGCTCCCACGATCCTGCCAAGAGTAATGTGGGAGCGGCTTCAGCCGCGAATTCCTAATATCACGATCAGTTTTGAGTTTGTGGGACAGCAGTGTGGCGTGCCACTTTTAATTCTGTTCGCTGCTCGCCTCCGTCGTGACTATTTCTATCACCTTGGCTACGCCCCGATCACGTGGATCTGCAGCTGGCCGCAACTCACCCTGATCTTTCCAGATGACCTGCACGTCACCAAATTCAAAGCCGTGTGGTTCAACACGGTATCCACGATCACCCAATGCAGATATCGTTTCTTCAGGCAATGGACTGGCTACACTCATCGTTATGAGATCGGGCGGCAACAGCTGATGATGAAAACGCGTCGCGCCCACCGCCTCTAATGGCAACATGCCAAAATCCAGGATATTTATGATCGTCTGAAATACGGATGTAAAAATCGTCGATCCACCTGGCGTGCCGACAACCAGCACAACCTCGTCGTCTTTTAAGAGGATTGTCGGCGACATTGATGATAGTGGCCTCTTGCCTGGTTGAATTTCGTTGGCCGTATTGCCTACAACACCGAAGACGTTTGGCACACCCGGCTTGGCACTGAAATCATCCATTTCATTGTTGAGTAGAAACCCTGCGCCCTCGACAACGACGCCGCTACCGAAGTCCCAGTTGATCGTGTAAGTATTCGATACTGCATTGCCCCATTGATCCATAATCGAGTAGTGCGTTGTATCAGGTGACTCAAGGCCAGGTTGCACACCTTCCAGTGTTGAAATATTTTTCGGATCAACTTCCTGCGCGCGGCGCGCAATGTAGTCTTCTGCCAGTAGCGCATCCATGTCCATTTCAACGAAATCCGGGTCACCCATGTACTCGGCGCGATCCGCAAAGACCCGTTTCTCCATTTCCGCGACGAGATGAATATATTGCGGCGAGTTGTGCGTTACATCCGCAAAATAATGGTTGAGGTAATCTTTCATCTTAAGGAGCTGGACTACTGCAAAGCCGCCGGAACTAGGCGGCGGAGCCGAGATAATTTCGTAGTCGCGCCATGATGAGCGTAGCGGCTCCCGCCATACCGCCGTATACGCTGCGAGATCTTCCAGCGTAATCAGACCGTTACTGCGAGCCATTTGAGCGACGAGCAACTTGGCAGTTTCTCCGTGATAGAAGTCGTCGGCGCCATGTTCGGCTATGCGCTCGAGCGCTGTGGCAAGTTCAGGTTGGCGAAAAAGCTTGTCTGAATCGATATCGCCAAAATAGTCCCTGAAATTGGTGCGATCGCCAAACCAGTCATATATAGCGTGCACAGCATCGACCAGGATCGGTGCCGGATAGAAACCCTCTGCAGCCAGTTTCGCCGCCGGTTGTACGAGATCCCGCCATGGCAGCTTGCCGTAGCGCTGGTGCGCCGCCCACATTCCGGCAACCGTGCCGGGTACGGCGGCGGCCTGACCGCCAATCAGCGTGGCCTGGTCAATCACGTCACCGTTTTCATCCAGGTACATATCCCGATACGCGGCATACGGCGCTTTTTCCCGGTAGTCGAGGAACATTGACTCACCACCAAAATGGATCAACATAAAGCCGCCTCCGCCAATATTGCCGGCGTCAAAAAAAGTGACGGCGAGGGCAAAGCCGGTCGCAACAGCTGCATCCACAGCGTTGCCACCGCGCTGCAGAACGTCTTCTGCAATCTGCGCGGCGTAGGGATCGGGAATAGCAATTGCCGCCCGGGCGATTGTTGTCCCGGCATCGCTGCTACTTGCTGCGGATGGTGCATCCGTTGCGGCGCCACAGGCGCAAAGTGCCAACAGGGAAAGAGCGACAACGGAGTTTCGGTAAAGCGGATTCAAATTGGGCATTTTCAAAAGATGAACTCTGATTATATTTCGTTTAGCAGGTTATTGGAGTGAACGATACCAGTCGACGCCATCGCTATCGCGTTCTACGCTGATACGATTCTCGTTCAGTAAATAGTTGAGGTGGGCAAGAGATTCTCCCGTCGCCATGATCAGGTTATTTTCGTTTATCTTGCTCTTGAACAGCGCCGGAAACACATCGACAGAGCGTTTCGGTTCGTTGCAAGTCACTGCCAGTTTGTCGAGGCAATCACGATGCTCCGCAATTAAAGCATCAAGACGTTGATGCGCACCACGAAACGGTTTTCCGTGTGCTGGCAATACAAGTACATCTCCCGGAATCCTGCTTTTTAGTATCTCCAGTGATTCCAACCAGTCGGCCAGCGGATCAGCAAGCGGCTCAGTCGGATAAACACTTACGTTTGAAGAGATAGTCGGCAAAAGCTGGTCGCCCGATATCAAGGTATTAATTTGTGCACTGTAAAGGCACGCATGTTCCGGCGAATGCCCGCGGCCAATGATTACTTCCCATTCGTGTGGGCCGATTTGAATTTTGTCTGCATCTTTGATGCGGTGATGTGACTCCGGAATATGCGAGACATACTTGCCGAACATGCCAAACATCTTGTGGTAGTAGTCCATCTGTTCCGGCTGGAAGCCTGCGGCAGTATAGAATCGGTTACCGTCTTGTGGCGTCGTACGCCCGGTATCAGACACGAGGATACGACAGAGGAGATATTCTTCGCGGGACATCCATAGCGGCGCATTGAATTGATCGCTGAGCCAGCCGGCGCAGCCGACATGGTCCGGGTGCATATGAGTGACGATGATCCGGCGAGGGGGTCGACCTCCCATCGCGTCCTGGAACGTGTTGTTCCAGACTTTTTTCGACTCGTCTACGCAGACACCGGTATCGACAATTGTCCAGCTATCGCCATCTTCCAGTAGCCACAAATTAATGTGACTCAGTGAAAATGGCAGCGGCATGCGCAACCAGGTAATGCCAGCTGCAACCGGCATGGTTTTCCCGATATCAGGCCTTTCAGGAAATTCGTAACTTATCGTCTCAGTCGCTGATGAATCATGCATTGCTGCATCTTCCCACGACCTGAGTGCGATTGCTGCTATCTGGCTAAATTTGGAGCGGCTGGAAAGTCGCAGCGAAGCTGGCCCCGGGCATTACGCTGCTTTTTCTGTGATATTCACGTGTGCCTTAAGTTTTGTTTCAATCCTGGCGCGTGCATCCCGTGCTGCGGCTTCCTTGACCGGCCCATAGCCGCGAATTTCGAGGTACTCATTGACGATGTCTGTGGCGAATTCAACGTTGACGGCGGTTAGTCTCTGCAATAACAGGTCAACATTGGATTCGAATTCGCCAATTAAGGCACGTTCCATTTTTCGCTCAGCGGTCATGCCAAACAGGTCAAACCTTGAGCCGCGCAGCTTGCGCATTTTCGCCAGTACTCGAAATACGGGAATCAGCCATGCACCGAATTCACGCTTTCGGGGGCGCCCTCTCGCATCAAGGTCGCCACCGAGGATCGGTGGTGCCAGGTTAAAATGTAATTTTGCCTGTGTACCATAATCTTTTTTGATCTTGTCGAGGAAGCCGGTGTCCGTATACAGCCTGGCGACTTCGTACTCATCCTTGTAAGCAAGTGTCTTGAAATAACTTCGGGCAACTGCCTTGGTAAATTTCGCTTTGGCGCCGGGAATGATGGCTTCTTCCGCCGTTCGCACTTTGTTCACTAGCGCCAGGTATCGTTCAGACAATCGCTCGTCCTGATAGTCGCAAAGAAATTCTGCTCGTCGCTGGATAATGTCATCGGTTGTTTCGATAGGGGATAAATCGGTTTGCGGCTGCTCTGTATGCGCTTCAATAAACGTCGGGTCAGCTGCGGCAATACGCCCCCAGTTGAACGCATCAATATTTTGCTCTACAGCAACAGCATTCAAGTCTATGGCCCGCAAAATCGCCTCAAGTGACACAGGCACCAGTCCTGTCTGCCATGCGTAGCCAAGCAACAGCACATTGGCATAAATCGTATTACCAAGCAGCGCTTCGGCGAGTTGGTTAGCGGCAACGGTGGACAGGTTATCGGCGCCGGTTATGGCTTCGATAGCGCCAACTCGTTCGCTGGCTCTAAGATTGGCGTCGCGAAACCGTACGAAGTCTGCCGTCGACATTTCCGTGGTGTTCAAAACTGCACGTGTATGTCCCGATCGATAAGTGCTGGAAGCTTTCGGCGAGGAGCTGACGACGAGATCACAGCCAATCAGGGCATCTGCCTGTTGTGTATCGATCCTGACCTGGTTGAGTTCCGCTGGATTGCGTGCGAAGCGTATGTAACTCAGGACCGGGCCGAACTTCTGTGCGAAGCCCATAAAATCGAGCACGCTGGCACCTTTGCCCTCAAGGTGTGCTGCCATCGTGATGAGCGCGCCAACCGTGACCACACCGGTACCACCGACGCCGGTTACCAACAGGTCGTAGCTTTGCTCAAGTGATGGCAATTGCGGCGCAGTCAGGCCGGCAAGCTTTTGCTGCGGAAATGCTTTTGATGCGAGGTCCGCGTTACGCAATCTTTTGCCACCTTTTACCGTGACGAAACTCGGGCAGAACCCATTAACGCAGGAGAAATCCTTATTGCAACTGTTCTGATCAATCTGACGTTTTCTGCCAAACGGCGTTTCTTTGGGAATTACTGACAAACAATTAGATTCCACCGAGCAATCGCCACAACCTTCGCAGACAAGATCGTTTATCACTACAATTTTGTCCGGATCGCTAAGCAGGCCGCGCTTCCTGCGCCGGCGTTTTTCAGTTGCGCAAGTCTGCGCATAGATCAAAATCGTAACACCGGGAATTTCCCGTAATTCGCGCTGCACAGTATCGAGGTCACGCCGGTGTGAAAGTGTCGTTCCGTGCGGGAAGTCGCCAAGTCTGAATGTCTCTGGTTCGTCAGAAACGACTGCAATACGTTCGATTCCTTCCGCGCGAACAGAGTGTGCAATTTTCTCAACAGTAATTGGTCCGTCAACGGGCTGGCCACCGGTCATGGCAACGGCATCATTGAAGAGAATCTTGTAGGTGATATTGGTCCCGGCGGCGTATGCCTGGCGGATAGCCAGCGAGCCGGAATGATAGTACGTACCGTCACCCAGGTTTTGAAATATATGTTTGCCGCCGTTGAACAGCGAGCGCGTTACCCAGTTGATGCCTTCGCCGCCCATCTGGATAAGACCGTCTGTATCTCGGTTCATCCAGTTGGCCATGAAATGGCAGCCTATTCCGGCAAGTGCTTTTGACCCTTCCGGCAGACGGGTTGATGTGTTGTGCGGGCAGCCGGAGCAGAAATAGGGCGTGCGTGACGCGCCGCCGATTTCGATAGCCTTTGCATCGCTGTTTCGCAGGCTGTCTGCCCGGCTGGTCAGGTTCAGCCCCATGACAGTGGCATCGAGGCGGCGCGCAACGATACCCGCGAGCTGAATGGGTGACAGCTCGCCGGTCCATGGCACCAGCGTGTCACCGTGCTCGTCTTCCTTGCCGACCATGCGTTTTGGTTTGCGGCCGGGATAGTCGTAAAAGTATTCCTTGAACTGGCTTTCAATGAGACCGCGTTTTTCTTCCACGACAAGCACTTCATGTTTGTGCCGAACAAAATCGAGTGCCGCGTCATGAGCCAGTGGCCAGACCATGCCAACCTTGTATACATCAAGGCCAATTTTTCGTGCTTCTTTTTTGTCGATGCCGAGAAGACGCAGTGCTTCCATCAGGTCCAGGTGGCCCTTACCGGTCGTGACGATTCCGTAACGCGCATCGGGCGTATCAAATATCTTGCGATCGATCGGATTGGCAGCTGCAAAAGCGAGCGTTGCAGCTTTCTTGTACTCCATCCGTTCCTCGATCTGTGGTCCAGGGAAATCCGGCCAGCGTATGTGCAGCCCATCGGGCGGCGACTCGAAATTCGGCGGTATTACGAAGTTGGGGTAGGGCGGCAGTTCGATCGTCATCGCGGATTCGACGGTCTCCGAAATCGCTTTGAAACCAACCCACATGCCGGAGAATCGGGACAGCGCAATTCCATACAGCCCAAACTGCAGGTATTCCGCAACGCTTGCCGGGTTGAGGTTGGGCATTAGCCAGGACAGGAACGCGACATCGGATTGGTGTGACATTGATGATGAGACACAGCCGTGATCGTCACCGGCGACAACGAGTACGCCACCGTGCGGCGAGCTACCGTATGCGTTGCCGTGCTTGAGGCCGTCCCCGGCCCGGTCTACGCCGGGACCTTTGCCATACCAGATGCCGAAAACACCATCGACTTGTTTTTCGGGATCGGCTTCAACTTGCTGCGAGCCAAGTATTGCGGTTGCGGCGAGTTCCTCATTGACCGCCGGCAGGAAACGAACGTTACTTTCTTCGAGAAACCTGGCCGCTCGCCAGAGCTCCGTGTCATACGATGCCAGGGGGGACCCGCGGTAGCCACTAATGAAACCCGCCGTATTGATTCCGGCGGCCCGGTCAAGCGTGCGTTGCATTAACGGGATGCGGACCAGCGCCTGTGTGCCTGTCAGGAAAACGCGTCCGGACTCACGCCGGTAACGATCTTCAAGTTCGTAGTTATCGAGCGGATAATGAGACTGCTGCATTCTGTCCGGGCCATAGTTTGCTGATAGCCGCCTATACTGGCAGATATGCGCCGTGAGTGGATGCCAATTTATCCCGATATTGTGCCGGGATCGGGAAAATTTTCGAAAATAGGGAAAAATTTGGTAGAATTGACCGAATTCCAGACAAAAGTGAAATAAGTGATGCTGGACAGAAATGATCGTGCGATTCTCAAGGAACTGCAGCTTGATAGCCGGCAGACAATGCAACAATTGGCGGTCAAAACAGGCATGTCGAGCTCAGCGTGCTGGCGGCGCATCAGGAGCCTGGAAGAATCAGGGGTCATCGACCGCTATGCCGTCACAGTCAATCCGCGCAAAGCCGGATTTGCGCTGTCCTCAATGACTTTAGTGTCGTTGGCGCGGCACGAAGAAAACAATGTAGAAAATTTCGTCAGGGAAGTTATGCACCACCCGGAAGTCCTGGAGTGTTTTGCAACAAGTGGTGAAGCGGATTTTCACTTGCGTGTCGTCGTTGAAGATATGGACGCCTACAATAAGTTTCTTGATGATTTTATTTTTCGTTTGCCGGGCGTGTCGCAGGTTCGGTCAAATATCGTGCTGAAAGAAATCAAGATGGATACGGCGTTGCCGTTTAAGATCTGATTCGATGTGCCGATGGTTGTTGCCAGTTGAGGCATTCGCGGCCTCTTTGTTTTTGTTCTTGTCTGTACACTGCAACTAACCACAATAGTTTAGGCAGCCGCTCCCACAAGTTCTTTTCGGAATGGCAAACATTCTTGGCATTGGCACAATCTCGTGGGAGCGGCTTTAGCCGCGAATGCCTCCGCTACGCGCTAACCTTCGCCCATTCCTCATCCGTAGCCACCATCGTCAGCACATCATAAGACGCAACAATTTCCTCATTTTGATTGGTAACTTCAGTATCCCAGCGTACCTCGCCATAACCCGAATCTTCCCGTAGTGTTTTTTGCTTGCAGGTAAGCCTAACTTTCAGCGTGTCGCCAAAGTTGACCGGTTGCGCGAAGCGCAAATCGTCCAGTCCGTAGTTCGCGAGCACGGGTCCGAAATCAGGATCAACAAACAGGCCTGCCGCGAATGACACGATCAGGTAGCCGTGTGCTACACGGCCGTCGAAAAACGGGTTTTTCTTCGCCGCGTCCTCATCAGTGTGTGCATAAAAGTTGTCGCCGGTAAATTCCGCAAAGTGATCGATGTCATCGAGCGTTACCTTGCGGCTGTCAGTATGTAACGTATCGCCGAGTTCAAGTTGTTCGAATGTTTTCCGAAACGGATGAACACCCGGATCATTTTCGGCCCCACCACGAATCCAGCGATCACTGATCGCGGCCAGCATTTGGGGAGATCCCTGCAACGCAGTACGCTGCATGTAGTGCAACACGGCGCGAACGCCACCAAGCTCCTCGCCGCCACCGGCACGACCCGGGCCGCCATGAACAAGGTGTGGCAACGGTGAACCGTGCCCGGTTGATTCCGCCGCGCAATGGCGGTTGTTAATCAGCATGCGGCCGTGCCACGCAGCAGTACCCAGTACCAGCTCACGGGCAACATTTTCATCGTTGGTGAATATCGAGCCGACCAGGCTACCTTCACCGAGCCGTGCGAGTTCTATCGCCTCGCCAAGGTTGTCATACGGAAGAACCGTGCTGACCGGTCCGAACGCCTCGACAGCGTGCACCGAAGTAGCCTGCAATGGTCGCTCACAATGCAGCAACGTTGGCATGAAAAAAGCGCCCTTTACAGCATCTGCACCTGCCACCGCGAATTCGTCCTCGTTGCCGAAGACAACTTCAGCTTCTGCCGATAGTTCAGCGACGCGCGCGCGCACCTCATCTCGCTGGCCCTGACTGGCAAGCGCACCCATATCCACGTCCTTGTTACCCGGATGACCGATACGAATTTCACCCAGTGCACTCGAGAGTGCTTTGACGAGGTCTGCGGAAACGTTTGCTGGCGCGATGATGCGGCGAATTGCAGTGCATTTCTGACCTGCCTTGCTGGTCATCTCCCGGGTAACTTCTTTTATGAACAGGTCAAATTCCGCTGTTCCAGGTACGGCATCAGGACCGAGAATAGATGCGTTCAGCGAGTCGGTTTCAGCAGTAAAGCGCACCGATTCAGAAATGACCCGCGGATGCTGCTGCAACATTTCCGCGGTATTTTTTGATCCGGTGAATGCGACGGTATCCTGACAATTCAGGTGTTCGAACAGGTCGCCGACACCGCCACAGATAAGCTGAATTGATCCTTCCGGCAGAATGCCGGATTCAACCATGCGTCTAGCCACAAGTTCCGTCAGGTATGCCGTGCTTGATGCCGGTTTTACGATACAGGGGACCCCGGCAAGGATAGCCGGTGCCAGTTTTTCCAGCATGCCCCAACAGGGAAAATTGAACGCGTTGATGTGTACAGCAGCGCCGAGTCGCGGCGTAAAAATATGCTGCCCGACAAAAGTGCCGGTCTTCGATAATGGTTCGTACGCACCGTCCAGGTAGACCATGGAATTAGGCATTTCCCGGCGGCCCTTGCTGGAGAAAACGAATAAAGTGGAGATGCCGCCATCGATGTCGATCAAGCTGTCAGCGCGTGTGGCACCGGTTGCAGTGGACAGTTCGTAAAATTCTTTTTTGTGCCCGGTCAGATATTTGGCCAGTGCCTTGAGCATATTGGCCCGCTCGTGAAACGTATATTGGCGGAGATTTGCGCCGCCAGTCCCGCGGGCGTAGGCGAGCATCGCCGCAAAATCCACGCCATGACTCGTGATAGTCGCTATCGGGCTGCTGTCAACGGCACTGATCAGTTCCTTGCCTGCATCACTGCCATCGATCCAGTTATTGCCGGCGAAATTCTGAAGTTTCATGCAACTTTCCCCATTCTCAACACGTAAACCTGGTTAACGGGCTCAGCGAAGCAAGATACACAAAACTGAGGAAATTGTAATATTTCGTGTCGCGATGTACGGTCTGGCATAAGTGCTCATTCGAAACACGTGCCGAAACATCTATGTCTGCCAAAACCGCATCTTTTGATCTGCTTGAAGAGTTTCGCTCACGCCCGACGCTACGTGCCGGCTCACTGATCATTACCGTTTTTGGTGACGCCGTTCAGCCGCGTGGAGGGTCTGTCTGGATTGGCAGCCTTATTAAGGTCCTCGCCGATTTCGGCGTCAGCGAACGACTGGTTAGAACCTCTGTCTACAGGTTGATACGCGATGACTGGCTCAACGTCGATCAGCTTGGCCGCCGCAGTTACTACAACTTGTCATCTGCAGGGGAGCGTAAATTCGAACAGGCAACCGTGCGGATTTATGGCGAGCCAAGGCAATCATGGTCGGGTGACTGGTGCCTGGTGTTGCTCGCCGGCCTCGATGGTGAGCAAAAGGAAATTGTTCGAAAAGAGTTCGGCTGGCTTGGTTTCGCACCGATATCGAGCAGTGTGCTGGCGCATCCGGCACCCGATATAACGGGACTCGAGCTAGCACTGCAACAACTCGGCATGCAGGATCAGTTGGTAGTGATGCAAGGCAGAACGTTGGGCAGGAAACAGGATGAGGCGATGCGTACTTTGGTGCACAAAACCTGGAACCTGGACGAAATCGATAATCGTTACCAGGAATTCATGCGCCAATACACGCCGGTTTTCAAGGCGCTGAAAAAGAGTCGTACGTGTGATGGTCGCGTGGCTTTCCAGATACGCACTTTGTTGATTCAGGAATATCGCAGGATTTTGCTGCGTGATCCGTTACTGCCGACCGAAATGCTTCCCGCGGGCTGGCATGGCACGGCAGCGTATCAGCTGTGTCGCGACCTTTATCAGCTTGTTCGCAAGCCAGCCGATGAGTATATGACCGGCGAACTTGAAACAGCCAATGGCCCGCTACCACCGCCGGCTGCTGAATTCTTCGACCGCTTCGGCGGTCTCGAAAACTAGCCCGGGAAAATCGCATGGATGACTCCGCTCTCGCACAACTTTGCGCGGCAAAAATGTATGCCGACGACGAGGCGTCGCAGGCGCTTGGAATTCAGATCGAAGTCACAGCGCCAGGCTGTGCGGAAGCTCGTTTGGCGGTTCGACCGGATATGCTCAACGGCCACGATGTTTGCCACGGTGGCCTAATTTTCACGCTCGCGGATACGGCGTTTGCGTTCGCCTGCAATTCGTATAACAAGGTGACGCTGGCGGCAGGTGCATCGATAGAGTTTCTGCGACCGGCGAAACGTGGCGATCAACTTTTGGCGACCGCGACTGAACGGCATCGTGGCGGACGCTCAGGAATCTACGATGTCGTGGTCACCAATCAGGATGCCGTGGAAGTCGCCATATTTCGTGGTCGGTCACACATGACCAGCAAACCGCTACTGTCATTAAATGACACATAATTACTTGAAAGTCACAAAAAAGCGTGACACATTGATTGCTTGTTGACGTTTCTGCAGGTGCGCCATGTATACACAGAGTCTGGATCAGCAGGGCAATAAGACCGAGCGCAGCGACGATGCGGAAAGCCCGGAGCAGTTGGCCGCGTTCCAAAAACGCATCGATGCCGAAGATAAAATCGAACCCAAGGACTGGATGCCGGCGGCTTACAGACGCACCCTCGTCCGCCAAATTGCCCAGCATGCTCACTCGGAAATTATTGGCATGCAGCCGGAAGGCAACTGGCTTACCCGGGCACCGACATTGCGTCGCAAGTCTATTCTGCTGGCCAAAGTTCAGGATGAAGCCGGCCACGGGCTATACCTTTACAGCGCCGCTGAGACGCTTGGTGTTTCACGTCAGCAAATGGTCGCGGATTTACTGAGCGGCAAAGCGAAGTATTCGAGCATTTTTAATTATCCGACGATTAGCTGGGCTGACATGGGTGCCATCGGTTGGCTGGTGGATGGTGCAGCCATCATGAATCAGATACCACTGTGTCGATGTTCTTACGGCCCTTATGCGCGGGCGATGGTCCGCGTCTGCAAAGAAGAGAGTTTTCATCAACGCCAGGGTTACGAAATCATGCTCGACCTCTGTCGTGGCAGCGACGCACAAAAGGAAATGGCCCAGGATGCACTGAATCGCTGGTGGTGGCCTTCTCTCATGATGTTCGGTCCGGGAGATGCCGATTCCACGCATTCGGCGCAGTCGATGGCCTGGAAAATAAAACGATTTTCCAACGATGAGCTGCGGCAGAAATTTGTTGATGCAACAGTTCCACAGGCCGAGTTTCTTGGTCTGAGGATGCCCGACGACGACCTCGAATTCGATGAAGACTCCGGGCACTACAAATTCGGCGAGATAAACTGGCAGGAATTCTTCAACGTGCTGGCGGGTAATGGACCCTGTAATCAGCAACGCATGCGCGTCAGGCGTGCAGCGGAGGATAACGGAGCATGGGTACGCGAAGCGGCAGCAGCATACGCGCAAAAACAAGCATCCCGCGAGGCCGCCTGAACCAATAGACACCATGCAGAATTCAAACCCACACACACACACACACACACAGAAAAAGAACGGCGAGCGGTCAAGAATGGCGCAAAGGCATCGTAGGAGCGGCTTCAGCCGCGATAGCTCTGATAAAAAATAAGCCAGGCCAAAGAACGAAAGAAACCGCCAAAGCACAAAAGAAACAACCAAAGAACGAAAAGGAAACACCAAATGACAAAAGACTGGCCACTATACGAAGTATTCATCCGCGCAAAATCGGGTCTAAGCCATCGGCATGCCGGTAGCGTGCATGCGTCCGATGATGAAATGGCGCTTAACCATGCGCGTGATGTTTACACACGCCGCAATGAAGGCGTCAGCATATGGGTTGTCAGGTCGAGCGAGATTGTCGCCTCGGACCCGCAGGATTCAGCGGCGTTGTTCGAGCCGGCAAAAGACAAAATCTATCGCCACCCGACTTTTTATAAAATTCCAGAAGACGTCGGGAATATGTGAGCATGGATAAAGATCAGGCACTGCTGAAATATGTATTGCGGCTCGGCGACAATGCGCTTGTCCATGGGCAACGGCTTATCGAGCTGGTTGCACACGGGCCGGAGCTGGAGGAAGAACTCGCGAACGCGAATTTTTCCCTGGATTTTCTGGGCCAGGCGCGCATGTTCTATACCTACGCGGGCGAACTCGAAGGGGCGGGACGCACTGAGGACGATTTTGCGCTGCTTCGGTCAGAGCAAGAATACGAAAACCTGTTACTGGTTGAGCAGCCGAACGGTCATTTCGG
>RCNC010000761.1_pt1 | contig 21002 bp, 9 predicted proteins | sample 2041301 | NCBI WGS metagenome assembly RCNC01 (sample SAMN09708231, study PRJNA481090) | Marine sediment metagenome, whole genome shotgun sequencing project. | biome: marine sediment; feature: ocean; material: sediment; isolation source: Sewage treatment plant 13A marine sediment (STP13A) ...
AAAAGGAGTTCTTTTTAAAAAAGAAGATGGTTCAATTTGGACAGATCTAAAAGCTGAAGGGCTTGATGAAAAACTTTTACTTCGATCGGATGGTACTGCAGTGTATATGACGCAGGATCTTGGTACTGCCGTACAGCGATACAATGATTATCATTTTAGTGATCACGTATATGTAGTTGGAAATGAGCAAAACTATCATTTCCAGGTTTTAAAGCTAATCCTAAGGAAAATGGCTTACCCATGGTCCGATCATTTATTTCATCTTTCTTATGGTATGGTTGAATTGCCAGAAGGGAAAATGAAATCACGGGAAGGAAAAGTAGTGGATGCCGATGATCTTATTGAGGAGATGATTGATACTGCCAGGGTGATGTCTGAGGAATTGGGTAAGTTAGATGGTTATACCGAAGTTGAAAAGAATAGTATTTACAGAAAGGTTGGATTGGGTGCTCTCAAATATTTCATATTAAAGGTTGATCCAAAGAAAAATATGACCTTTGATCCAAGGGAATCAGTTGATTTTAACGGAAATACCGGACCTTTTATTCAATATACCTACGCCCGCATCAACTCATTACTTAAGAAAGCAGACGAAAGAACTATTGAATGGAAAAACGTTTCACCAGGTGATGTCGTGATGTCTGATAAAGAAAAAGACTTGGTGAAATTAATTCGTCATTATAAATTTGTGATTAAGGAGTCATCTAAAAGTTTAAACCCAGCTTTAGTTGCGAATTATTGTTATGATCTGGTAAAGGAGTATAACCAATTTTATCATGATTATTCAATTTTGCGGGAGGAGAATCAAGATTTCAAAGTTTTTAGGCTTCAACTTTCCGCAATGACTGGCAGGGTTATAAAATCTGGAATGGAGTTATTGGGTATTGAAGTCCCGGAAAAAATGTAGAAAACCTCGTTTTACATTTACATTTCATGGTTTGAAGCCAGTTTTATTATAGAAATATATATTTTTGTGCCTTAAGAAATACTCAAAATAAAATGTTCGAAAATTTAAGTGATAGATTAGATAAGTCTTTTAGAATTCTAAAAGGACAGGGGCGAATTACAGAAATTAATATTGCCGAGACTTTAAAAGAAGTTAGGAGAGCTTTGCTTGATGCTGATGTTAATTACAAAATAGCCAAATCATTTACTGACCGCATTAAGGAAAAAGCAATTGGTCAGGATGTTATGTCATCGGTAAAGCCAGGTGAATTGATGGTGAAAATAGTTCATGATGAGCTGGCTGATCTGATGGGTGGCGATAGTGTTGATATAAATATTAATGCAAATCCAGCCGTCTTGTTAATAGCCGGTTTACAGGGTTCTGGTAAAACCACTTTTTCAGGGAAATTAGCCAGTTTATTGAAAAATAAGCGTAGTAAGAAGCCATTGTTGGTGGCATGTGATGTATATCGGCCAGCTGCTATTGAACAATTAAAAATACTGGGAGAACAAACTGGAATTCCTGTCTATACGGAAGAAGAGAATAAAAATCCAGTCAAAATTGCAAAAAATGCCATAAAGCATGCTAAAAAGGAAGGATTTGATGCGGTAATTGTGGATACTGCGGGTCGTCTCGCAATAGACGAGGAGATGATGAATGAAATCTCAGCTATAAAAAATGAGATAAATCCAAATGAGACTCTTTTTGTAGTTGATTCCATGACCGGACAGGATGCTGTAAATACAGCAAAAGAGTTTAATGACAGACTGGATTACGAAGGAGTCATATTGACCAAACTAGATGGTGATACCCGAGGTGGGGCTGCACTTTCTATTCGCTCAGTGGTTAATAAACCAATAAAATTTGTAAGTGCTGGTGAAAAGATGGATGCACTTGATGTTTTTCATCCCAGCCGGATGGCTGATCGAATTTTGGGTATGGGTGATATTGTTTCTTTAGTGGAAAAGGCCCAGGAGCAGTTTGATGAAGAAGAAGCCAGAAAGTTACAAAAGAAGATAGCAAAGAACCAGTTTAATTTTGATGATTTCATTGCCCAAATCCAGCAAATTAAAAAGATGGGTAACTTGAAAGATCTGGCGTCTATGGTACCTGGTCTTGGAAAAGCAATGAAAAATATTGATATGGATGATGACGCTTTTCAGGGTATAGAGGCAATTATTAGATCCATGACTCCTGATGAGCGGTCTAATCCTGTTATTTTGAACGGGTCACGACGAAAAAGAATTGCAAGTGGTAGTGGCACCAGTGTTCAGGAGGTGAACCAATTGATTAAACAATTCGATGAAACCCGGAAAATGATGAAAATGATGTCGGGTAAAAAGAATATGGCCGGTATGATGAATAATATGTCTAAAATGAGGAGATAGGGGACGACGGGAGATTAAAAAGTAATAGATAAGCATTTTATAGATAAACGAAACAAGAATGTATCAATTAATTGACGGTAAAGCAACGGCAGCTAAGATCAAAGAAGAAATTGCAGAAGAAGTAAAGCTATTGTTAGAAAAGGGAGGAAAAAAACCTCACCTGGCTGCCATTCTTGTAGGGCACGATGGTGCCAGTGAAACCTATGTGGCTGGTAAGGAAAAGGCCTGTCAATTTGTTGGATTTAATTCTACTGTTATTCGTTTTGAGGATACTATTTCGCAAGAGGAATTGTTGGGAAAAGTTGAAGAACTCAACAAAAATGATGATGTGGATGGCATTATTGTTCAATTGCCTCTCCCAAAACATATTAATGAGCAAAAAGTTATAGAATATATTCAACCTGAAAAAGATGTTGATGGATTCCATCCAGTAAGTGTGGGTAGGATGGTAATTGGCCTACCAGCATTTGTTTCTGCTACGCCGGCAGGAATTTTAGAGCTCTTAAAACGTTATAAAATTCAAACCGCAGGAAAATCCTGTGCCGTTATCGGTCGAAGTAATATTGTTGGGAAACCCATGAGTATTTTGCTCAGTCAAAAAGCAGACTATGGCGATGCCACAGTAACTCTTTGTCATAGTCGAACTCCAAACCTTAAGGAAGTTACATTGCAATCAGATATAATTGTGGCGGCTCTTGGCAGGGCAGAATTTTTAACGGCTGATATGGTGAAAGAAGGGGCAGTTGTAATTGATGTAGGGATTACCCGGGTTAAATCTGATAAAACTAAATCAGGCTGGAAACTTCTCGGAGATGTTAAATTTGATGAGGTGGCTCCAAAGTGCAGTTATATTACACCCGTTCCAGGTGGAGTAGGACCAATGACCATTGTTTCTCTTTTAAAAAATACCTTATTGGCTTCAAAAATGGAAATCATTTAAATATCCATAATTGGATTGTTCTCTATTCCAATTGAATATATAGCTGAATAAATAGCCAATTCCCTGGAAGCATATTAATCTGATCTCCTCATAGTATTATTGTATAAATCCTTTTTACATCACCGATAATTTTATTATTTTTAAATAGCTTATTTTTTTTTAATCTAAGGTGTTGATCTTATGGAATAAATATGTATATTAGGTGGAAATTTTTCTAGTTTATTGAATTTTTTGAAAGTTATTTAATACTAATCTCAATCTCATGAAGAAACTCCTATTTACATTTAGCTTAATTCTGGCCATTGGTCTTGCTTATGGTCAAGAGAAAGTACAAGATTCACCAGCAGCCATTGCTAAAGTTTCAGGTGAAGATCTTGTGCGTCCTCCCTCGGGTTCTTTTTCTGAAATTTTAAGATCATTACAGCCTACAGTTTCTGTAGGACCAAGCTGGGTAACAGGAAAAGACTCTGGTTATGATTGGGAGTACAAATCTTCACCCAGGTTTGAAATTGTGGTGGGTGCCTACCGGGATTTTATTTTTACGGAGGAATTTAACCGGCATTGGAGAACCAGAGCTGGAATCAGATTGCGTTTTGCAGGAGCTTTTGAAAAATGGAAATACGATTCAGGTTCGGGAAGTGTTATTGAGGGAAAAGACAAAATAAATTGGGGTTATATAGAAGCTCCTGCTGAAATTTCACGTAAGTTTAAATTTCTTGATAGAAATGCTTTTGCTGGTTTGGGTTTATCTCCGGGATTAAAACTATATGCCAATTGGAAGGACGAAGATGGGAATAAGGATAAACTGGAAGAAGTAATAAGCGTAAATTTATTTATAACTCCTATGGTGGGTTGGCAGGTGTGTGAACATAGTGAGATTGATATAAGTTATGACTTTGGGATTGAATCCTGGGGTGGAAGCAGCACTGATAAAAAGCATTACTTCAACTCAGTTAGATTTGCTTATGTCCATAAGTTCTATTAGAAGAATTCTAGCATTCAAAAAGGTTTTATGAGCCAACTGTTTTTTTATACTAATTCTGCGATATTGAAATTAAAAGCGGATTTGTAAACATTACAAGTCCGCTTTTAAATAATCTTACTTATTGCCTTTATTTATATTATTCAACCTTTATAAATTTTGCTACATATTTAAAGTTATCCCGGTTTAATGTGATAAAATATGTGCCTGCTGGTAAGTCACTAATTTGAATTAAAAATTCTTGACCAGCTTCCTTTAGTTCAATCTTTGAATTGCGAATTACCCGGCCACCAAAGTCGCTAATACTGGCTGTGTATGAATTTGGTAATTGATTGCCCGTAAATTGTAGAATAATATGATCCTGTGCAGGATTTGGATAAACATGAATATTACCATTTTTAGTAAATGACCGTATGCTGGTAATGTTTTCTATTTCAATGGTGATCAAATTGTTATTGGCAATTGCCGCAATTGAGTATTTCTGATTTTCCTGATCAATAATCAGGCTGTCGTTTGAATCATCCATGGAGAACCCAACATAATCAGCCACAAATTCATATCGGCCAACAGGTATATTCTCAAATACAAATTCACCCGTAGAATTAGTGGTATCCAAATCAAGAATATTTCCATTTTGATCAAAAAGGAAGACGCTTGTTTCAATAATAGGAACTCCGCTTCCACTATAGCTACCATAAGTTAGTGTGCTACCTGATTTATTTCCATTCTCTTCTACAAAAACTCCGGAGATTTCACTGTTTCCATTTGGAGGAGAAGGAGCCTGAACCACAACAATCTCAAGACCCGATGTATCTTTATCCAGATAGAAGAATTCAGCATCATCAAATACAGCGGTATTTCCCAGATATGTTTTAAGATAGCCAGTATATATCGTCTCATCCGGAAAAACAAAAAGGGTTACTTCACCTTCAGGGATATCAGTAAAGAAAAACTCATTTGCATCTGAGAGTTGGTAATTTAATGTCCGCCATGCTGAGTGTTCAGCATTATCCCACATATGAATTAATACCCATCCATCATTTACAGGAGTATTCTCATCGATTATAACTTTTCCATCAACTGAAAAGGCAGGTGGGGTTCCGGTTCCAGTCAATATTCGGGTAAGGTCAAGATCATTTGTGAATATTCTAAGTATTGTAGTTTTATCGCCCACAGAACCAGGCTTAAAAACAATGTTGAACATAATTGAATCGTTTTCACCAATATTGAATGGTGTATCGGGAAGGTCTACCATATAAAAATCAGCGGCATCATCTTCCTGGATGGTAAGCATTTGTATAAGCAGGTTTGTATTGCCTTTATTTTTAATGGTGTAAACATTGGTTGCGGAATCACCTACAATAACATCCCCAAATGTCAGGGAACCATAATCCCATACCATGGGTGCCAGTCCTTTCCCTTCAAGTATTACTGATTCAGTTGGGTTGGCCGGATCATTTGATTCAATCCACAGCAAGGCTTTTTTATCGCCAAATGATTGTGGGTTAAAGACTACTTCCACAGAACAGGTATCGGATGGGTCCAGGTTGCTGCATGTGTTGTTTGTTATAGTAAAATGTATGGAATCATTCCATACAATGGAAATGTCGCTTATTTGCAGGATTGCATTACCATTATTTTTAATTATAACTTTTTCTGCTTCTGTAGTATCACCAACTTCCCTGATTACAAAATCAATGGATTGTGGCGTAACAATAATCTCCGGTTCAGGAGCAGGAGGTTTATTAGTGACATAGTACAAAGTACCTTCTTTTGAATAGACAATATGGACATATCCCAGTGCATCTGCATTAATATCGTGAATATCACGTGTTTCAAGATCGAAAATTGGTTCTTCTAAAAGGGAGCCCAGTAAATGTTTCTCCCAAATCCCTTCTGTGTTGGTAGCATATCTTATCTCGTTCGTAGGACGATAATTATATACAATATGTGCCCTGTTGTTTAAATCAGTATCAATGACATTGATACTGCCCTGGAATTTTCCATCATCGATTATAGTATCATACCATTGCCCATCAGTTTTATAAGCATATTTTGTATCCTCATTACTGCTTCCTATCTCAGCTCCAACATAGCTTATATGGGGTTTAGATTCACGATCAACAGCAATATCGGTAATTAACGTTTCCTTCTGTCCACCCTGCCAGTCATCTTCAACTGCTAATGCGTTCTTCCAGATTCCATCCGGACTATTGGTTCTATATGCCAGACCCCAATTTATCCTATAATAGCTAAAGTGAGCGTAATCACTGGTGTCCAGGTCAAAGGATGATGAATTATAACTATTTTGTTCCACCAATTCCGATAACCATGATCCAGTTGCATTTTTTAGATAATAGAGAGAGCCATTTGAAAAGGGTGATGTCATATAGCTGATATGTAAATTATTTCCTGAATCAATTTTAATACATACTGAAACACAGTTCAAAGCATTTGGTTCTATCGTGACAGGAGTTGACCAGTCACCGGAAATGTTGTTAATGTACATCAATTCTTGATGACCAGAATCCCCGTCTCCATAGGCAATATGAACATATCCGTTCTTATCGATTGCAATTGCATGACTTTGGATATTATCAGAATCAATAAGGGTATTAGAAGACCATGCCCCGGTTTTATTTGTTGCAAAAAGTAAATTACCACCGTAGTTATCGGAAATATAGCTTACATATACTTTCCCGTTGATATCAGTAGCTATAGATGGACGGCAACCAAAATCTATAACAGTGGAAATATTCCAACTAACTGTTGTTTTTGCCAGGGCTGAGTTGTTTTCTGTTAGCGGGTCATCCTCAGTTGCAGTTACAGAAGCAGTATTTGTTAAAATTCCCTCAGTAGTTGTCCGGACGACTATTGAAACGGTGTCCGTTTCTCCATTGGCCAGGTCCCCGATATTACAGCTTACTTCACTTCCTGACAGGCTGCAACCTCCGCTTTTTGCACTTGTTGCTCGTAAGAAATCAACATTGGCAGGTATATTGTTAGTTAAAACAACATTGGTGGCATCCTGTGTACCAAAATTCTTAACAAATATTTCATAGTTTAACTCATTTCCACTTACAATGGGATCTGGTTTGTCAACTATGGTTATTCCAAGGTCAGCGCCGGGAGGACGGTCCCAAAGCCAGATATCAGCTTCGTATGATCCCCCAGTCCAATCTCTTTCATCCTGCCAGACAATCCTATTATTAGAAATGGCTGGGTTTATCTGGTTTTTGAATTCTCTAACCAGGGGTGTTGTATGACCAAAAATTTCATTAAAAAAGCTATACAGGTACAAATCCCAATGATAATTTCTATTATCCTGAAAGACTATATAATCTCCCCAAATGCATGGATTTATTTCATTAGAATTACTCCTGCTTGGAAAAACATCTCCTGTATATATCATCCAATCATAATTGTCATAAACTGTACCTTTCATGAAAGTAATATGGTGCATATATAAGTTCCAATTACCATCACGGTTATCTTCCCATACTACCCTATTTCCATTAATTGAAGGGTCTTGTTGATCTGCCGGGTCATCAGTTAATTGAGTTTCTTCTTCAGTATAGGTGTTATACATATAGATATCCTGATTCCCATTTCTACCATCACCGTAAACGATTAAATGTTCAAACACATCGGGGTCGTTTTGCTGTAAATCGTCATCATCCGTTATTTGAGTCAGGTCATAGGTACTCAGGTCATACATATAAATATTTGCACTAAATTGGTCGCCCCGATGATCTACCCAAACAAGAGTATTTCCATGAATTGCAGGTGAAGTCTGGTCTCCCGGAAAATCAATTAAAGGATAGGCGCCCAAATCTGGTCTGGAAATCATATAGGTATAAATATCCCAATTCCCATTTCGATTATCCTGCCACACAATTCTATCGCCCGAAATATCTGGGTGAACAGATGTTACTGCTGGGTCAGATGTAAGTGCAGTTTCTGTACCAGTTGCAATATTATACAGATAAATATCATCGACTCCACCACCACGCCGGTCCTCATATACAACATAATCACCATCAATAGCAGGATTATATTGGGGGAAATTGTCATCTGTAATTTTCGTAAAGGGGTTGTATTGTGCCTCTACAGTATTAGAACTTAATAAAATGATGCTGATGATAATTGAGAAATATACCAACCAGATAAAATGTCTGGAATTACTCAATTGAGTTCTTTTTAATTCAATTTGTGGTTTCATAGTATTTGAATCTTTAGAATTTATATACAATGATTCAATTGGTGAAAGCAAAATGATATAATTCAGTAAGCTGATATAGAAATACTTGGTTGCATTTTGCCACTTTTCGATTCCCTTTTTATAGAATTTATTTTCAATAATAAGTTACCTGATTCTAGGAAAATAGGCAATACCATGTTTATGGTATTTTTGTTAGGAAGGGAGTTGATGGATTTATTTATGTAAGCTAATAAATTGAAAAATTAAGACGGGCATTACATTACTGCATGCCCGTCATAATTTGGAAATAGTAGTTCCTATTTAATTGTTCAAAAAAAATAATTCCACAACCAGGAAAGGAGGTTGTAAAAAGTTTATTCTACTTTAATAAATCTCGCCTTATAGATGGTTTTGTTTCCAGATAATGAAATTATATATATCCCACTCGGTAAATCATCTATTCTGATGATAAATTCCTGTCCAAATTCCTTTAGTTCAATATTTGAATTATGAATTAGCCTTCCACTTAATGAGGTAATATTGGCAGTATAAGTATCAGGTAATAGATTGCCCTTACATTGTAAAATAATATGATCCTGGGCAGGATTTGGATAAACATGGATTTCATCATTTTCGGTAAATGACCTTATGCTGGTAGTGTTTTCTACATCAATGGTGATCAGATTGTTATTCGCAATTGCCGCAATGGAGTATTTCTGATTTTCCTGATCAATGATCAGGCTATCGTTTGAATCATCCATTGAAAATCCAACATAATCGGCTGCGAATTTATATTTTCCTACAGGAATTTTTTCAAAAACAAATTCACCTGAAGAATTTGTGTTATCGGTATCAAAAATATTACCGGAATTATCGATTAGGAAGACACTGGCTTCGCTAATTGGAGTTCCATCTCCCAAATATTTTCCATAAGTTACCATATTTCCAGACTTAGTTCCATCCTCTTCCACAAAGACTCCTGAAATTTCACTATTTCCGTTTGGTGGAGGAGGAGCCGGAATCAAAGTGATTTCAAGTCCGGATGTATCTTTATTCAGTACAAAAACATCGGCTTCATTATAGAACGCTGTATTCCCAAGGTAAGTTTTAAGATAGCCCGGATAATCAATTGTATCAGGATCTATTCGAAGTGTTATTGTACCTTCAGGTATGCCATTGAATATGAAAGTCTCAGAGCCACTCAGGGGTTTACTCGAAGCTTGAATGGCAATTCCATTATTTAATTGGAATAAAAATATTCGTCCTGAATTCACAGGTGTATTTTCATTAATGATAATTTCCCCTTCAATTGTAAATGTAGGCGTTGTTCCGGTTAATATTCGGGTAAGGTCAAGATCGTTTGTGAATATTTTGAGTTTGGAGGTTTTGTCTCCCGAGGAACCTGGCTTAAAAACGATGTTAAATACAATAGAATCATTCTCACCAATATTGAAAGGTGTATCAGGCAGGCCTGTATAATAAAAATCAGTGGCATCATCCTCCTGGATTACCACCATTTTAATTTGTAAGTTTATATTTCCTTTGTTTTTAATAGTGTAAACACTTGTAGAAGAGTCACCCACGGAAACCTCCCCGAATGCAAGGGAGCCATAATCCCAAACCATGGGTGCCATACCTTTCCCTTCGAGGACTGCAGCTTCAATAGGATTGGCCGGATCATTTGATTCAATCCACAAAAGTGCTTTTTTATCACCCATTGTTTGTGGGTTAAATACTATATCCACAGAACATGTATCGGATGGGTTCAGATTGCTGCAGGTGTTGTTTGTTATTGTAAAATGTATGGAATCATTCCATGCGAGTGAAATATTGTTTAATTGTAGGATTGCATCCCCTTTGTTTTTAATGATAACTTTTTTAGCCTCTGTTGTATCACCAACAACAAATTGCCAAAAATCAATCTCGGTTGGATTTATCGAAATTTGAGGTTTGGGAGGTTCAGGCATAGTGGTAAAGTATCCGATTACATGTCCATGCATCTCATTGTCATAGTGGCTATACACAAAGTGAACATAACCATCATCGTCAACTTCCATATCACAAATTTCATTTGCCTCCCAGGCAAGGGTTTTATACTCCCATGCACCTCCTAATTTATACCAATAACTAGCATAAGCGTACATGTATGGTTCTTGGGAAATACCTGTAGTGATGTCAGTTAAACCAATATTGTTTCCCCTTCCACCTTCAGATACCATTTCATATGTCCATGTATTACTCGATTTTGTTGCATACATATTGTTCTCTCCGAGATAATTTTCATACGTTGAAGAATACGCAACATGCGGAGCATTATTATCGTCAGTGGTAATGCATATTTTCATGCCTTCACATTGGGCACATCCCCAATCGGACTGTATAAGTTCAGATGCTTTCCAAACACTGTCGGGGGCATTGGTAATGTAATGGGCACCATCATTTGAAGTACCGAATAGGTAGTAGGCAAAATGGATGTAGCCATCTCCGTCAACGGCCATGGCCAAATCATTAGAAGCTCTTCCACTTGGGTTTGTGTTTAGAATAATTGGTCCGTTCCAACTACCATTATAATATAGCAGGTTAATGTTATCGCCCCACATAGACTTCAGGTAGGATACATATACAATTCCATCGGGACTGCATCCTATCGAAAGTCCTAAAGTGCCTGTATCGGCCAGCTTAACAGGTTCCGACCAGCCCTGTTCCAACTCATTCAAATACCATAGCTCGCTCCATGTAGAGTAAACAACATGAGCCTTCCCATGTTGATCTATAGCAAGTTGGCTTACCTGTGTTACGTTGAGATTGGCTTCCAGAATCGTTTCACGCATCCATGCACCCGATTTATTAGTGGCGTAACAAATATTGTACTCCATTTGATTGTCCACCCATTGATTATCCTGCCAGACCACATGTACGGCACTGTTTTCATCTAATTGAATGGAAGGATTCACGCCTTCGCCTATAATATCAGACAAACCCCATACAACTTCCGTTGTTATTGTTTGTGCATTATTGCCAGTATCATTGTCATCATCTGACGTAGTAACAGAAGCCTGAAAAGTCAATATGGCTTCATCAAGTGGTGTAACCACAATTTTTATTGTATCCCTGTCATTAATTGCCATTGTTCCCAGTTCACAGCTTACCTCATTTCCAACGGTGGAAGCTCCCATTCCGCTACTGTTAAGTATATATTTCACATCAACACCATCAGGCAGGATGCAAGTAACTATACAATCGTTAGCATCCTGAAGTCCTGTGTTTTTGATAAACACTTCGTAAGTCAGGTCATCTCCGGTGGTTGCCGGATCAGGAGTATCTTCTATAATTAAGGCCAGGTCAATACCGGGAGGCATCTCCCACTGCCATATATCCGTACCTCCATCGTTATCCCGTTCATCCTGAAAGACCACAAAATTTTCATATATGTTACCATTTTTCTGATCGTAATCTTCATCAAGTATTTGAGAAGGATAGCCAACAAGATCATTGATAAATGTATATAGGTACAAATCCCAGTCACCACTCCGAAAATCTTCCCATACCACGTAATCGCCATAAATAGCAGGGTGTATTTGATCCTGCTTATTTAGTTTACCTATAGACTCTGAATAGACGGGCCAATCAAAATTGTAAAAATCATTTCCCAATCCAAAAGTAATGTGATGGAGGTAGATGTCCCAGTTTCCATTCCGGTCATCCTGCCATACTACCCTGTTACCATGAATAGCGGGAGAGCTCTGATAACCAGGGTCATCTGTTAGCTGTGTCTCTTCCCGGGTAGAGATGCAGTACATGTATATGTCCCAGTCGCCAGATCGTTGATCTTGCCAAACTACATAATCGCCATATACATCAGGATTGCGCTGGTCACCATCGGTATCATCGGTCAGCCTGGTCAGTACTCCTGTATTGAATTCATACAAATAAATGTTGTAACTGGTGTTGCCGGGTTTTTCATCGGTAAATACCATTACATCACCATGTATGGCCGGTTCTGTTTGGTCGCCCTCCCACACAAATAGCGGTTGAGGGTCGACCCCTGGTGTATTGACATTGTAGTTGTAAATTTCCCAGTTACCATCCCGGTTATCAGCCCAAACTACCCTATTACCAGAGATATCCGGATTTATACTTTCTACAGCCGGATCCGAAGTGAGGGCGATTTTAGATTTTGTAATACGGTTATAGAGATAGATATCATTTAATCCACCACCCCGGGTATCCTGGTATACAATAAAATTCCCATCAATAACAGGATTATTTTGGGTGAAGTGATCATCTGTTATCTTTGTAAAGGGAATGTATTGTGCCTTTACAGTGTTTGAGCTTAATAATATAGTAATGATCATAATAGAGATAGATGCCAGCCAGAAAATAAGGCTGGAGCTACTCAATTGATTCTTGTATAATTTGATTTTTGGCTTCATAGTATTTGAATCTTTAGAATTTAATTATTATGAATTAATTGGTGAAAACAAAATGATATAATTCAGAAAGCTGATATATATATGCTTGGTTAACAATTCACTCTTGAAATATTTTTAATTCAATTTCCCCTTCAAAAACCTCAATAATCAAAACCCATCCTTCTTTCCAGTCCATAGTCTGGGATTTCTTTTCCTCCATATATAATCGATGTGTACGTAGGTCATCGTTGCCGACAATATCCCAGGTTAATTTTTCTCCATTCTCATATAAATGATAGGTGAACTTGGCTGGTGTATTGCCATTATTCAAAGCAATAAACTTATAATACACCGTTTGAGGAATGGTCATTTTAATTTTATTGCCCCTACTTAGGGTTCCTTCAAAGGGTATATTGACTTCAGTCTGATTCCATGTTTCAGGTGGTGGAGGCTCAGGAATATTGGGCCGCATTTGTTCATCTACTTCCGTATAATCCTTTGGAACCTCAAAATATGAGGGTTCTGCCTTCCATTTCTTAACATCTATGAGTTCCATAAAAGTATTTTCAGCAAAGTGTGCCACAATTTTAAGCGGGAACTTTAGTTTTTCTGAATACCAGGCTGTAAATACCTTCGTATCGCCCTGTTTAATTTCTTTAATTTGACATTCAAATCCATCTATTATTTCTAGTCCGGTTTCATTTTCAGTGCCATGTTTTTTATAGGCTTCATATGATTGAACCGGGTCATTCATCCGGCTCATCATACCATCGCAGGTAGTTTTATGAACAAATTTTTTATCAGGTACCAGGATCGCTGTCTGATTTGCACCTGAATGAACAATTACAATGCCTTTCATACCATCCTCTTCGAAATCATATCGGTATTGATTAAGATCAGAGTAAACTGTGTAGATTCTTTCTTCTCCAGACATGCTATTGTTCATTATAGCCTGAAACTGGGAGATGCCGAGGAAATAGCAATTGCAGATTATTACTGAAAGTAAAATTTTCTTCATAAATTTTGATTTTTATTATTTACAAGCTTTATTTATGATGAAAGATACAAGCTATAAATAAGTCCTGAAATCCCATGTTTATGGGATATGCGTCAATAAGTTTGGATTGGAGAATAATTGGATATTGTTAAAAATATCTCAACGGATTTGCCAGAAGAAATTCTTATGAGTTTTACACTACAAAATCAGCTTATATTTCCCCGCTCAGAGATTTTTTAATAACTTCAGCTTTGCAATGAACATGAAGCTTTTTGTAGATGTTTTTGATATGGCTACGTACTGTTTCCAGAGAAATAAAGCCTTCCTGGGCAATCATCTTATAACTTAAACCATCCACCAGGCCTAAAACAATTTCTTTTTCCTTTTCAGTAAGGGGAGAAGGTTTTGTTTTTTTCTTGTTTTCCTGAAAATGATCAATTACTTTTCGGGCTATCTGGGGTGACATTAAGGAACCTCCATCATGAACAATTTCAATGGCTTTTTTTATTTCGGAAAAGGGTACATTTTTTAGCAGGTACCCGGATGCACCAGCACACAAGGATTGAAAAATTTTATGTGAATCATGGTAAACTGTAAACATCAGGATATTGATCTGAGGATGTTTTTCTTTTATAATTTTAATTCCGCTTATTCCAGACATGCCTGGTAATCCAATATCCATGAGTATTACATCAGGAATGTTCTCAGAGTTTAATATTGCCAGGAAAGATTCAACTGATTCTTTGGCGGAAGCACATATCATATCAGGCTGGTAGTTGATGTATTCCTCTATGCCTTCCCTGATCACCTGATCATCTTCAATTATTGCCACTTGAATCATACCTGCAAATTACTTTTAAATATGAAAACTAAAAATACCATATGTATGGGATATTTATACCTATTATAATCTTTTCATAATAAGTTTTATATTGGTTCCCTTGTCGGTGTCCATGCTCAGCTCTCCACCAATTCTTTTAGCTCTCATTTGCATATTCTTTAAGCCATTCCCAGTTCTTTTTTGAGTGGGATCAAATCCAATTCCATTGTCGTTAATTTGCATGGTAAAATTCTTTTCGTCATTTAAGATTACAATGTTCACTTCTGTTGCAGATGCATGTTTTACAATGTTATTTATGGCTTCTTTAAGTATATAATAGATGTTTTGTCGAAAATTGATTTTGATTTTTTTACTTTTATCCAAACCCCTTTGCGAAAAGGATACTTTTACATCCTGCACGGCAAGTGTATTGTGCGTGAAATCATATATTCTATCCAGCAAATCATTCAGTGAGTCGTTGCGGGCATCAATTGACCAGACTATATCACTCATCGTTGAAATTACTTCTCTGCTTATCACACCAATTTTTCTGGAAGATGTATGAATTCTATTATCATCCTTACTGCTTTGAATTTGCTCAGAATGGATGGCTATTCTGGTAAGTGCCGATCCAATTTCATCATGTAAATCACTGGCTATACGAATGCGCAGTCGTTCAATTTCAAGTAATCTGTTTAACCTGTATCTATGAATTGCATACAGAGTAAGTAAAAAGACTACCACAAAAAGTGCCTGGAACCATATTTTTTGCCAATAGGGTGGTGTAATAGTTATTTTTAGAGAAGCTTCATTAGAACTCAATACACCATCGCTATTGGTACCCTTTACCCTGAAGGTATAACTTCCGGGATCAATATTTGTATAACTTACATACCTTCTGGTTCCTGCATCAATCCATTCTTTATCAACTCCTTCCATAAAATACTTGTATTTGTTGTTTGCAGGTTGAGAAAAGTCAAGGGCTGCAAACTCAAATGAAAAAAAGTTATCCTTAAACGCCAGTTTTATTGCCTGGGTAGTATCTACAAACTGGTTTACATTCTGGGGTTGATCAAATATGTTGAAAGCTGTAAATACAATATTGGGTGAATAATCACTTTCCTTAATGCTATCAGGTAGAAATGAATTAAACCCGTTTATTCCTCCAAAAAGCAATTCGCCATTCTTTAACTTAAAACTTGCACCCGCATTGAACTCATTGCTTTGCAAACCATCCTTATAATCATAGTTTTTAAATAAGTTAGTTTTAGGATTGTATTTGCAGATCCCGTAGTTTGTGCTTATCCAGAGGTTTCCGGCATTATCATCCAGAATTCCATAAATTACATTGCTTGGAAGACCATCTTTAATAAAGAAATGGTGAAAACTATTAGATATTGAGTCACTTATATTCATATAGGACAGTCCACTGCTTGTACCCACCCAAAGTGTCTTTGCATTCCCATTACTGGTTTCATATATTGTGTGAATGATATTCCCACAAATTGACTCAGGAACGTCCTGGTTATGCAAAAATCTTGTAAAACTTTTTTTCTCTCTGTTATAAAGACTAAGTCCTGCACCCCAGGATCCAATCCATACTCTGTCCTGACTATCAATATATATTCTCAATAAATAGTCTCCTGAAATGCTTTTTGGATCAACAGAACTGGTATATTTAGAATATAGATTATTGAGAACATCATATTTAATTAGGCCTTTATTATATGTTGCCAACCACAAAGCTCCCAGGCTATCAAATCGTATTCCGTTTACATAATTCATACCTTCTGATTCCGTAATTCGTCCATGTTCTAAATATTGGCTAAAGCTTTTGGATGTAGGGTTATATTTATTAATTCCACCACCCCTTGTTGATATCCAAAGATTTCCATAATCATCCTCAACTACAGCACTAATATTATTGCTACTTATGGAATTTTGGTTATTTTGGTAGGAGAAGGATGTAAATATGTTCCGGATGGGATCGAAATGATTTAATCCACCCGTTTCCGTTCCAATCCAAATATCACCATTGGAATCTTCTTCGAAAGAGGTGACTTTGTTATTGCTCAAACTATTTTGATTGTTTGGGTTATGAACAAAGTGTTTAAACTGGTTTTGGTCTCGATTATAAATATTTAGACCTCCTGCACCAATCCATAAAAGGCCTGAATTATCTTCATAAATGGAGTAAACATTATCACCTATTAAACTGCTTTCATCATCTGAATTATTGAGAATTCGCAAGAAGCTTTCATCTGTATTAATAAACAAATTCAGTCCTTCAGAGATAGTACCGACCCATAAATTACTCTTCCTATCTATTAATAGCATACTAATGTCATTACTGCTCAGGCTCCCAGGCTCCCTGTCATTGTGCTTATAATGTCTAAATTTATTAGTAGCCGGATCTAGCTTATTGAGACCACCGCCAAAGGTTCCAAACCAAAGATGTCCTTGTTTATCTTCAGTGATACAGGTTATTTGATTTGAACTCAGACTATTTGGATCATCGGTATTGTGGCGGAAATTTTGAATATTATATTCCCCATCATTTTCTTTCTTTAAACGGGATAAACCATTCCAGGTACCTATCCATAATTTTCCTTGACTGTCTATAAATATTTTACGAATAAAATCGTCAGCTATTCCTACAGAGTCTCCTTTTTTCATACGAAAGTGAGTGAAAATTCCTGTTTGAGGATTATAACAATTCAGTCCTCCTCCCCAGGTTCCGATCCAGATATTGCCTTCTTCGTCTTCGCAAATTGACGTGGGTCTATCTCCCTGGATACTCTGGGAATTATTCTCATCCTGGAAAAAGCGTGTGAATTTATCATTTTTTGGGTCGTATTTAGTAAGTCCATTCCAGGTTGCAATCCAAAGATACGAGTGGCTATCTTCAAAAACATCCCAGATCCAACTATGGGAAATCGAATTGGTATCGCTCGGATCGTTTCGTAATATTTCAAACTTATACCCATCATACTTATTTAATCCATCCTGGGTACCAAACCACATATATCCCTTCTTATCCTGGAACATACAGTTAATAGTACTTTGCGAAAGGCCATCTTCAATAGTGAGATGTCTGAAATGAAATGATTGTGAATTCCCATCTATACATAGGAGAAGACTAAATAACAAAAACAGGCAACAATGTTTTTCCAGGGATAGCATGCTGGCAGAATTTGTTTTTAAGATAGTTCAAAATCTGATGATTTCCAATGATAAAATCCTATTATGCTTAAAGTTCGAATATAGGCATAAAAAAAACCAGGGATGATCCCTGGTTCTGAGAACCCTGTGTTAAATCTTAGGGTTGATTATTATGAAGGGTAAACGGGTATGAAAACCATTCAACATATAGATGAAATAAAACCGAAAATGGTTGCTTGAAGAGAAAATATTTATTCTGAAATACAGACTTATATGTGGAATTGTTTTGTAATGTGTAGGAATACAGGCGTTTATGTAAATGTTATATATTTGAGAAAAATAGGATATAATCAAAATTTTAAATTTAATATGTAAGTTTGAAGACTGATGGAGATAATTTTTGAATCCTATTTGAAATATAAGTAACTTAATACTCGAAAATAATTGAAATATACATATAACAATGAAACTTAGATTTCTATATTTCTCTATATCAAAATTGACCCTTTTGATAATATTGGGATTGATTGGTCTTGTTATTGGCTGCCAACGAAGTGAAGATATTGACGAAGTAGCCAAAAAATGGTCTGCCTTTGAAACTCAATCTATTCCTATACGGGTAAGAAGCAATCAGTTTGATAAGGAAAACCTGGTTGTAAATCCATCCTTTGAAGAAGGGAAATACTTCTTAAAAGACTCTGATGATCGTTCTGCCAATATTAAGGGCTGGGCAAAAATTGGTAGATCGGTTGAATGGGTTGATACAAGCCTGGATCTTTATTCTAAAGAAGATGTTAGCCACGGACAGCATGCAATAAAGGTTTCTCGTCGTCACGCAAATGAAACGGATGATCCGGGAGAAGGTATTCTTAGCGAATTTATTAGGGTGATTCCTGGTAATTATTTGTTTAACTATGATGTGAAGTTGCAAAATATTAACCCAAACGCAGGTCGCCTTGGAACACGTCTATATGATGCTGTAAATGTCAAAGTTCAATTTTACGATAAAAACAAGGTTGAGATTGAAAGTATGCTGTTAAATCCGTATAAAAAATCTACTATGGATGCAAGCTTTAAAGCATATTCATTTTCGAATTTTTGGCATATTGATACTTTAGATTGGGGGAAGGTAAGGGGCCGAACCTATAATTATCCTTTTTCGGAGGGAGATTTACCGGATGGGACCTTTTATGTGAGAATCTTTCTTGGTCTAAAGGGAACCGGGACTATGTGGGTGGATAATATTGAATTTAAGTATTCAAAGTGGAATTTTACAGCACTTGAAAGATTTCAACCCTACTTTGATTCCCTTTGTTCTCCTACTTTATTGCTTGTTCCCATGCCGAAACAAGTGAAAGAGTCAAGACTAGTTCCAGTGTTCAAAGAGACTGAGGCTGGCATAATCCCTCCAATAATAAGCGTTCCTCCGGATGCAAGTAAACAAACTTTATTGGCTGCACAATTATTAAAAAAGCAAATTGAAAAAGTCCAGGAAAATTTGCAATTGGAGTCTAGCTTGGGTAATATTGAAATAGATTTTTCCGGACAAATCCCAGACAACTTTCAGGGGCTTGTTCTTAGTGTAGGACATACTTTTCTATACAATAAATTGAAGGATTCAATAGATCTGGATAAGATAAAGGATAAATCACAGGGATATATAATTAAATCCTTTAATACAAATCAAAATGTTGTAATTCTTGCTGGGAATTCTGCTGTGGGTGATTATTATGCAGCAACCACTTTGGTTCAGCTTATTGATATTGAGAAGAATCAGCTACAAACTGCCTCTATCGTTGATTTTCCTGACTTTACAGGAAGATCATACCTTTTTTCATCCTGGCAGACCCCAAATGAAATGGAGGAAGACATAAACTCTATTGATCGAATGACTTTACTCAAATTCAATAAAGCTTATGTTGGATATGGTCAGACAAAAGGACGGAAAGAGTGGTATGATCCTGATGATTTGTATATAAATGGTGTAAAGAATGCTGGCCGGAAATGTATGGAAACAGGAGTAATTGACCTGGGTCTTATGGTGAATCCTTATTATCATTTCGGTTCTGAAATGAATGTTGATTCCATTTCTGTTGAGCAAAAGAGAGAGTTTGTCCATTCAGACCCCCATAGTTTAAGAAAATTAAAAAATGTTTATAAAATTGGCCTGGATGCTGGTGCCAAAACGATAGTGTTAATGGCTGATGATTTTATGCCGCACGAGGGAGATAATAGGAAAAACTATGTTCTTTATTCAGAAGAAGATAAATCACGTTTTGTTAATCTACAGGATGCTCATTCATATGTGATTAATGATCTCCATGCATGGGTGAGAAATAATTATGGTACAATTCGATTTGAGTATTGTCCACCCTGGTATCTGAATGAATTTATAGATAGGAGTAGAGGTAAAGCAGAATACTATTTTAAAGATTTGATGCCAGGCATACCAGCTGACGTTTCTATTATATGGACAGGCCATACAGTTCGGTCACTTAGCTATGATGTAGCGGATTTTGCCAGGTATACTAATTTAATTGGTAAGAAGCCTATGATTTGGGACAATACTTTGTATGCAAGGAGTCTGGATGGGAAATATGGGGGATACCCAGCCTATTATCCTGGTAAAGTAAAGTTGTGTAACTTATTTGAACCATACGATGTGTTAGTGCCAGATGACTTCCAGAATAAGGTTGATGGCCCTCATATGTATGTTAATGGTTCAGCCTCTTCTGAAATATATAAAATTAAGTACGCAACTGTAGCTGATTTTGAATGGAATACGGGTGCTTATGATCCTGAGTTTTCATTGTGGAAGGTTTTGGTTTCTCAATTTGGTGTTGAGGCAGCAAAACATCTTATTCAATTTAATGATGCGTATTACTCCTTAAAGGAGATAATTGAACTGGTAAATGATGAATGGAATTCTAAACAATACAACAAGGGAACTGAATATGTAAGTAAAATTGAAGTATTGTTAAATAACCTGAAAGAAGAAATCCCAGATAACCAAAAATTAATAAATGAATTGCAAGAATATCAAGATAGAATTCTGGAGGCATATTCTGAGTCAAGTGATTCTCTTCAATAGTTGATTTTGGTTTCATTCTAATTTGCCCAATAATTTATGATTTTCATCTTTTTTAATGAGAAA
>RCNC010000762.1_pt1 | contig 20994 bp, 33 predicted proteins | sample 2041301 | NCBI WGS metagenome assembly RCNC01 (sample SAMN09708231, study PRJNA481090) | Marine sediment metagenome, whole genome shotgun sequencing project. | biome: marine sediment; feature: ocean; material: sediment; isolation source: Sewage treatment plant 13A marine sediment (STP13A) ...
TAAAACCTTTTTTTGGACTCCCGGAGAATCCAATGATTCCTTGGGTAGTTCGATACGTTTTTCCCTTTGCTTCCCAATGTGCAATTGAGTTATAACCTTCTCCAAAACTAGAAGGTCTAAACCACCATAGCAAAGTAGTATCTTCTCGGAGTTCAGCCTTCCATGGACCTATGAACTGTTTCATCAATTCGACCTGGTCAAGGTCCGTCTCGGAAGATTGAGCTTGTAAGTTCAAAGAACAACAAAGAGCAATTACCGATAAGGCTAAAATTGAAAAAATGATCTTTTTCATAATTAATGAATTTTAGGTTTAGTGATTGAAAAAATGAGAATGAAATTGAGATATTGAAAAGTTGGAAAGTGAGATATCTTATGTGAATTTATGAAAAAAAATCAAGATGCTGGTATTCAGTGGAGACCGGAGATGAGATTATCATTTTTAAAACCGTATATAACCTTAGCAGGTTATAACCACCAGGTCAGAAAAAACCCCGGGCGATCCGCCCGGGGTTTAGAATCTCATATCCTACGCAGAAAGGTATTTATTCGTCTTCCTGCTCTGATTCGTATGAACGCAGTAATTGTTCCTGGATGTCTGGCGGAACCTGGGTATATTCACCGAACTTCATGCTGTACATGGCACGTCCCTGGGTCAGTGAACTCAGTGCTGTAGAATATTTATTCAATTCAGCCAGGGGTACCTTCGCAGAAATCTTCTCAAATCCCTTCTCACTGTTCATCCCAATCACGATAGCCCTTCTTCCCTGCAGGTCACTCATCACATCACCCATACGATCAGCAGGTACGAGTACCTCTACATCGTAAACAGGTTCCATGATCTTGGGACCTGCAATCTTGAAGGCTTCACGAAAAGCATTTCTGCCGGCGAGTTTAAAGGAGATTTCATTGGAATCCACCGGGTGCATTTTACCATCATATACGAATACCCTGATATCCCTGGCATAAGATCCTGTTAAGGGCCCTTCTTCCATTTTTTCCATGATCCCTTTAAGGATGGCTGGAAGGAACCGTGCATCAATGGATCCACCTACAATACAATTATAATAGATGAGTTTACCACCCCAGTCGAGGGAAACCTCTTCCTTATTTCTGACGGATATTTTGATATCCTTACCATTTGCCTTGAACGTGGTCGGGTCAGCTGCACCTTCCGTGTAAGGTTCGATGATCATGTGTACCTCTCCAAATTGTCCAGCTCCCCCGGATTGCTTCTTATGGCGGTAATCTGCCTGGGCAACCCTGGTGATGGTCTCCCGGTAAGGGATCTTAGGTGACTGGAACTCGATCCCAACATGGTATATATTATCCAATTGCCATTTAACCAGGTTCAGGTGATGCTCTCCCTGTCCACTCAGTATGATCTGCTTTAATTCCTTTGAATACTCCACATGTACCGTTGGATCAGCTTCATGGATGCGTGTCAGCGCTTCGCCAAGTTTTTCTTCATCCCCTTCTGTCATGGGTTTAATAGCCGTTCTGAATTTGGGTTCAGGGAAGTTTAGATCTACCAGTTGTAAATTGGTGTTGGACGAGAGTGTATGATTCGTTTTGGTATTTTTAAGTTTTACTGCTCCCCCGATATCCCCGGCACTTAGTTTACCTACTTTATTCCTGGTCTTCCCGGCAACAACATATAACTGGGACAGTCTTTCTTTGGTGCGGCTGTTATTATTGGTAAGGTCCATACCTTCAGTGATCTCTCCTGAGATAACTTTGAAAAAATTGATCTCCCCGATGTGGGACTCATATTCGGTCTTGAAGATGAAAATACAGGGATCTCCCGAGGGATTGCATTTTATATCCTTACCATCGATGGTTTTTTCATCGGTCATGTCACAGGGTGAGGGAAAAACATTTGTGATGAATTGCATAAGGCGGCCAACGCCCATGTTATTGATGGCAGCAACACACAAGAGCGGGCTGATCCCGTTTTCGATCAAACCTGTGGTGATCCCTTTCCTCATCTCGTCTTCCGTTAGCGAATCATTCTCGAAGAACAGCTCCATGAGGGACTCATCATTTTCTGCTGCTTTTTCTACCAGTTCTCCATGCATTTCTTCGGCCTGCGCCTTATGCTCTTCGGGTATATCTGAAATGGCTGGTTTACCCCCGTCTTTGGGATACTTGTACATTTTCATCTGGAGCACATCGATGATGGTGTCAAAAGTGGGACCAGCATTTACCGGAAATTGTATCTGGGCGATCTTGCTTCCGAAACGTTCTTTAACGGATTCCAGGGTTTTCTCGTAATTTGCCTTGTCGTGATCACACTGGTTAATAACAAATACCGTTGGCAAATTATACTGGTCGGTATACCGTTCGTGGATCTCTGTTCCTACTTCCACGCCGTTCTGTGCATTGATCACCATCAGCGCCACATCAGTAACCCGCAGGCTGGATATGACACCTCCGATGAAATCATCTGCCCCGGGAGCATCCAGTATATTGATCTTCTTATTGGCAAATTCTGAATAAAGGACAGTTGCATAAATAGATCTTTCGTTTTCCTGTTCAATCTCCCTGAAATCAGAGACTGTATTTTTTTGATCCACATCACCTTTCCTTGTAATTATGCCACCTTCCAAAAGCATGGCTTCAGCCAGGGTTGTCTTTCCGGAACCTGAATTTCCTAGGAGAATGATGTTCTTTACCTGATCGGTCTGGTAAGTTTTCATGGAGTTACTAAGATTTTAATGTTAGTTTTCTTTGGAATATGTGTCTTATCCTGAAGCTGTTATTTCCTACTGAAAATGGACTTGCAAAAGTAATATTTTTTTAAAAAGAAGCAAGTTGAAAAGGCATTTTTGAAAGTGGCATTTCAGCCAAGTCTGAGAAGGTGTTAAAAAGTCCTTAAAATGGGGACTAAAAACGGGTAGAAAACGTCCTAATTCCCAGTAAAATCGGCAGGAAGATGCCAAAGGCAGAAAATCGCATAAATTTTTATTGTTTTTTAAAAAAAAAAGATACCTTTGCGAACCGATTTACTAAAGTAGTTTTAAACCTTTAAAAACGGCGATATCATATGCCTACAATAGAACAGTTAGTAAGAAAAGGAAGAAAGAAAAACATCGAGAAAAGCAAGGCTCCAGCATTGGATGCCTGCCCACAGAGAAGAGGTGTTTGTGTGCGTGTTTATACTACCACACCCAAGAAGCCTAATTCAGCGATGAGAAAAGTGGCCAGGGTAAGGTTGACAAACCAGAAGGAAGTGAATGCTTATATACCAGGAGAAGGACATAATCTCCAGGAACACTCTATTGTGCTGATCAGGGGTGGCAGGGTGAAAGATCTTCCGGGTGTCAGGTATCACCTGATACGTGGTGCGCTGGATACTTCCGGAGTGGAAGGCCGGACGCAACGCCGCTCAAAATATGGTACTAAAAGGCCCAAGAAGTAAAACCTATATAATATTATAATATATAATGAGAAAGGGAAGACCTAAAAAGCGGATCATTTTACCCGACCCAAAATATCAGGACAAGCTGGTTACACAATTTGTAAACAACTTGATGTTCAGTGGTAAAAAGAGTACTGCGCTTACTATTTTCTACGAGGCTATGGATATAGTCGAAGAGAAGGTGAAAGAAGAAGGGAAAACTCCGGTGGATATATGGAAGCAGGCACTGAGCAACATCACTCCTCAGGTTGAGGTGAAGAGCCGCAGGGTAGGTGGAGCAACTTTCCAGGTACCAATAGAGGTGCGTCAGGAAAGAAAGGTTTCTCTCGCCATGAAAAATATGATCAAATTCGCCAGGCAGCGTTCAGGCCGGTCAATGAGTGAAAAACTCGCCGGTGAAATAGTAGCTGGTTCTAACCTTGAAGGTGGCGCATTTAAAAGAAAGGAAGATATGCATAGGATGGCAGAGGCGAACAAGGCCTTTGCGCATTTCAGAATATAACACTGAAGCGTTTGAAGGGATTGCATTACAATCATGAACAAAGACCTGGAATATACAAGGAACATTGGTATAATGGCTCACATCGATGCCGGAAAGACCACCACGACAGAGCGGATACTGTTCTATACAGGTATCACACATCGTATTGGGGAGGTTCATGATGGTGCAGCAACGATGGACTGGATGGTTCAGGAGAAGGAACGTGGCATTACTATTACTTCAGCTGCCACCACATCCTTCTGGAATTACAATGACAAGGAGTACAAGATCAATATCATTGATACACCAGGGCATGTTGATTTTACAGTTGAAGTAGAAAGATCCCTGAGGGTGCTGGACGGCACCCTCGCCGTATTCTGTGCGGTGGGTGGTGTTGAACCGCAGTCTGAAACCGTATGGAGGCAGGCCGATAAATACCAGGTTCCGAGACTTGCTTTTGTGAATAAAATGGACCGCGTTGGAGCGGATTTTTTTCGTGTGGTAAGTGAGATCGAGGAAAAACTGGCTGCACACCCTGTCCCCATGCAGATCCCTATAGGATCGGAGAATAATTTCACAGGTGTTATTGACCTGATTGAAAGAAGGGCCATACAGTGGGTTGAAGACGAAGAGTTGGGGATGAAATATGTCTATACAGACATTCCGGAAGAACTGATTGAGGAGACAGAGCAGTGGAGGGAAAACCTGGTAGAGGCAGTATGCGAGCAGGATGATGACCTGCTGGAAAGGTTCTTTGAAGACAGGGAGTCAATAACTGTTGAGGAGTTTATGGAAGTGACCCGCAAAGCGGTGATAGATCTCAAGATCGTACCTGTGTTTTGCGGAGCAGCCTTCAAGAACAAGGGGGTTCAGCGTTTGCTGGATGGGATCGTTGCACTGCTTCCGAGTCCAATTGATGTCGGAGCAGTCTCCGGGCAAAATCCTTTCATCAAAAAAGAAGAGGAAAGGAACCCGGATGCATCGGAGCCACTTACGGCACTGGCATTCAAAATTGCTACCGATCCCTTTGTTGGCAGGCTGGCCTACCTGAGGGTGTATTCCGGCACTTTGAAAGCCGGTGACCAGGTATTAAATTCCAGGTCAAATAAGAAGGAAAGGATCACACGATTATACCAGATGCATGCCAACAAGCAGAATCCGAAAGAGTTTATTGAGGCAGGCGATATCTGTGCTGTGGTAGGGTTTAAGGATATCAAAACCGGTGATACACTTTGTGATCTCAAACATCCGATAGCCCTGGAGACCATGGAATTTCCGGATCCTGTGATCAGTATTGCCATTGAACCCAAGACCCAGGATGATATCGATAAGCTGGGTTTGGCACTGGGGAAACTGATGGAAGAAGATCCCACCTTCCAGGTGAAGGTAAATGAGGATACCGGTCAGACAGTTATCAACGGCATGGGAGAACTTCATCTGGAGATACTGATCGACAGGTTGAAAAGGGAATTCAAAGTGGAATGCAACCAGGGGATCCCAAAGGTGAATTATAAGGAAGCCATCACCCAGTCCATTGAGCACCGTGAGGTGTTTAAGAAACAAACGGGCGGCCGTGGGAAATTTGCTGATATTTCCTTCAGAATTGAACCTGGAGACGATGATGTAGAGGGACTTCAGTTCATCAACGAGGTAAAAGGCGGAAATGTTCCCAGGGATTTTATCCCCTCAGTTGAAAAAGGATTCAAGGCAGCGATGAAAAGCGGACCTTTGGCAGGTTTTCCTTTGGATAAGTTGAAAGTCACACTGCTCGATGGTTCCTCTCATGCAGTTGATTCGGACCAGTTGGCATTTGAAATTGCAGCAAAAATAGGTTACCGGAATGCCACGAAAAAGGCTAATCCTGTTTTAATGGAACCCATTATGGCTGCTGAGGTAGTAACACCGGAAGAGTATATGGGTGATATAATTTCAGATTTTAACCGCCGCAGGGGACAGGTTGAAGGGATGGAAAGCAGGGCAGGCGCCAGGGTGATCAAGGCCAAGGTACCACTTGCAGAGAAATTTGGTTATGTGACCGTGCTCAGAACACTTTCTTCTGGCAGGGCAACATCTACCATGGAATTTTCTCATTATGATGAGGTTCCTGCTGAGATATCAAAACAGTTATTAGAGAAAATGCAAGGAACGCTGTTTGCTTAATGAATATTATTTATAACAGATAAGATAATAAATGAGCCAGAAGATTAGAATAAAGCTGAAATCATACGATCACAATCTGGTTGATAAATCAGCAGAAAAGATCGTGAAGACGGTAAAATCCACCGGGGCTGTAGTTAGTGGACCAATTCCGCTGCCAACCCACAAACGGATTTTTACTGTACTTCGCTCGACGTTTGTAAATAAGAAATCGAGGGACCAGTATCAGCTGAGCTCCTACAAGAGACTGCTGGATATTTACAGTTCTACACCCAAGACCATTGATGCCTTGATGAAACTGGAATTGCCCAGCGGTGTGGAAGTTGAAATTAAAGTGTAATAAATAAATTTATAATAAGATGCCAGGTTTAGTAGGTAAAAAGGTTGGTATGACTTCGGTCTTTGATGATGCGGGAAAGAATATTCCCTGTACAGTGATTGAGGTAAAGCCAAACGTTGTAACCCAGATCAAGACAGTTAATCATGATGGGTACAATGCGGTCCAGCTTTCCTATGATGAGAAGAAGGAAAAGCATACCACCAACGCCATGTTAGGGCACTTTAAGAAGGCCAAGACCACGCCCAAGAAAAAGACCATTGAACTGAAGGGATTTGTAAAAGACTGGAAACCCGGCGATGTAATATCGGTCGATTATTTCGATGATGATACCTGGCTGGATGTATCAGGTGTTTCCAAGGGAAAAGGTTTCCAGGGTGTTGTAAAGAGGCATGGATTTGCCGGTGTTAATGATGCCACACACGGACAGCATAACAGGATGAGGCATCCAGGCTCACTGGGTGCATCATCCAATCCTTCCCGCGTATTCAAGGGAATGAAAATGGCCGGGCAGACAGGCGGTGACAGGGTTAAAGTCATTAATCTCAGGGTAGTGAAGATCATTCACGATCAAAACCTGCTATTGCTGAAAGGATCAGTCCCTGGCGCAAACGGATCATATTTAATCATTGAAAAGTAATGAAGTTATCAGTTTTAAATATTGCAGGTGAGGACACCGGTAAGAAGGTTGATCTAAAAAAGAATGTTTTTGAGATTGAGCCTAATGACCATGCGATCTACCTGGATGTTAAGCAAAACCTGGCCAATAAACGGCAGGGAACACACAAGGCCAAGGAGCGTGCTGATATTACTGGAAGTACCCGTAAGATCAAGCGGCAAAAGGGAACAGGAACAGCCCGTGCAGGCAGTATCAAATCACCTATTTTCAGAGGTGGTGGCAGAGCTTTTGGTCCCAGGCCCAGAAGTTACAGCTTTAAACTGAACAAAAAAGTGAAGCAACTGGCAAGAAAGTCTGCCTTGACTTATAAGGCCAGGGAAAAGAGCATTTTGGTGCTTGAAGATTTCTCTCTGGAAGTGCCTAAAACACGAGCTTTCTATGACATTCACAAAAGCCTGAATGTCGACAATAAAAAGTCATTGCTGGTTCTCTCTGAACCTAATAAGAATATATATTTGTCATCTCGGAATCTGGAGGACTCAAAGGTTATAGCGGTCTCAGAATTAAACACATACGACATAATGCATGCATCTGTTGTGATTTTTGTTGAGAGTTCACTTGACGTTCTTCAAAAGAGTGCATCTTAATCTAAAAGACATGGAGATTTTAATTAAGCCGATAGTAACAGAGAAGATGACCGGCCTTGGGGAAGACTTAAACAGGTATGGTTTTATAGTACAAAAGAGTGCCAATAAAATTCAAATCAAGCTGGCTGTTGAGAAAATGTATGGAGTGTCAGTTGATTCGGTCAACACCATGATATATGGTGGAAAAGCAAAATCAAGGTTTACAAAAAGCGGTGTCATAACCGGAAAGACTAAATCATTTAAGAAAGCAATAGTCACCCTGGCAGAAGGTGAAACGATTGATTTCTATAGTAATATCTAGGAAAAATGGCGATAAGGAAATTTAAACCTGTAACACCAGGTCAGAGAAGGAAAGTCATCAGCACTTTCGAGGAGATTACCACGAATTCGCCGGAAAAATCCCTCGTCAGGCCCATGAAAAGATCCGGTGGCCGGAACAGTTCAGGCAGGATGACCATGCGTTACATGGGAGGCGGACATAAGAAGAGATACAGGGTGATTGATTTTCAACGTGAGAAGGATGGAATGCCTGCAGTGGTTAAGTCCATTGAATATGATCCAAACCGCTCAGGCAGGATCGCCCTCGTGGTTTATGAAGATGGTGAGAAGAGATACATAATTGCACCCAACGGGTTGAAGGTTGGACAGAAAATCATGTCAGGCAAGGATGCCAGTCCTGAGGTGGGTAATGCTTTGACACTGGGAGATTTGCCCATGGGTACCATTGTCCACAATATTGAACTGAGGCCGGGACAGGGAGCTGCACTGGCTCGAAGCGCCGGTTCCTATGGCCAGTTAACCTCCAGGGATGGAAAATATGCCATCATCAAGTTGCCTTCAGGTGAATCCAGGATGGTCCTGACCACCTGCAAGGCTACGGTTGGTACTGTATCGAATCCTGACCACGACCTGGAAAAATCAGGAAAAGCAGGACGGAGTCGCTGGCTTGGCCGCAGGCCCAGGGTACGTGGGGTTGCCATGAACCCGGTCGATCACCCTATGGGTGGAGGAGAAGGAAGGGCTTCAGGCGGGCATCCTAGATCCAGAAACGGACTATTGGCCAAAGGTTTTAAGACCAGGTCCAAGAAGAAGGACTCGAATAGATATATTGTTGAAAAAAGGAAAAAGAGGAAATAAATTAATCTGATTATTATAATGAGCCGATCACTGAAAAAAGGTCCATTTATTGACTTTAAACTGGAGAAGAGAGTTTCAGCCATGAATGATACGGGTAAGAAATCGGTCATCAAGACCTGGTCAAGAAGGTCCGTGATCTCTCCTGATTTTGTGGGACATACAATTGCTGTTCACAATGGAAATAAATTCATACCGGTTTATGTTACGGAAAACATGGTAGGACATAAGCTTGGTGAATTTGCACCCACCAGGATTTTCCGGGGACACGGAGGAAGAGCCCGGTAAGATTGGATAAAGGTTTATAAAACATTCAGACAATGGGAGTCAGAAAAAGAAACAGAGCAAACCAGATAAAGGAAGACAAGCAGCATAAATATTTTGCTGTTTTAAAGAACTGTCCTACATCCCCGAGAAAAATGAGGCTGGTAGCAGACCAGGTCAGGGGAGTAGATGTGAACAAGGCACTTGATATCCTAAAGTTTAGCCAGAAGGAAGCATCAAACAGGCTTGAAAAGCTGATCTTATCAGCTATTTCAAACTGGCAGGCGAAGAATGAAGGGGTCAGGATTGAAGATAGCAGCCTCTTTGTAAAGGAAATATATGTAGACAGTGGCAGGGTTTTAAAGAGACTGCGGCCGGCTCCCCAGGGGAGGGCACACCGGATCAGGAAAAGATCTAATCATGTAACCGTCGTGCTGGAAGGTGCAATTACTAATGAATCATAAAGATATTTAGATGGGACAGAAAACAAATCCAATAGCAAATCGTCTGGGAATCATTAAAGGTTGGGACTCTAACTGGTACGGTGGGAATGATTATTCTGCCAAACTGGTTGAAGACAACACAATCCGTGAATACCTTACTGAAAGACTTGCCAAAGCCAGTATTTCCAAGATCATCATTGAAAGAACGCTGAAGCTGATTACGGTCACGGTAAATACAGCCAGGCCAGGGATCATTATTGGGAAAGGCGGACAGGAGGTGGATAAACTCAAGGAAGAATTGAAAAAGATCACCCAAAAGGAAGTACAGATTAATATCTACGAAGTCAAGCGACCAGAACTGGATGCTACCATTGTTGCGAACAATATTGCACGCCAGGTAGAGGGGAAGATATCTTTCAGGAGAGCCATCAAGATGGCTATTGCTTCTACCATGAGGATGGGTGCTGAAGGGATCAAGGTGCAGATCAGTGGAAGGCTGGGTGGTGCAGAAATGGCCCGTTCCGAACTCTACAAGGAAGGGCGTATTCCTCTCCATACATTGCGTGCAGATATTGATTATGCCATTTGTGAGGCCCGCACCAAGGTTGGTGTTATCGGGATCAAGGTATGGATCTGTAACGGTGAGATATTTGGCAAGAGAGACCTTTCTCCCAACATCGGTGTGAAAAGTACAAAACCAAAAGGTGGCGGGTTTAAGAAGAGGCGGAAATAATAATAAGATATAATATAGAGCATGTTACAACCGAAGAGAACCAAATACAGAAGAAGGCAAAAGGGCCGGATGAAGGGGAATTCCCAGCGTGGCCATCAGCTCTCATTCGGATCTTTTGGTATCAAAGCCATGGAGGCAAGTTGGATCACAGGCCGTCAGATCGAAGCTGCCAGACAGGCAGTGACAAGACACATGAAAAGAGAGGGTCAGTTATGGATCCGTGTCTTCCCTGACAAGCCCATTACCAAGAAGCCTGCGGAAGTAAGGATGGGAAAAGGAAAAGGTGCTCCGGAAGGATTTGTTGCACCAGTTACCCCGGGAAGGATACTCATGGAGATCGAAGGAGTTTCATTTGAGGTAGCCAAGGAGGCACTGAGGCTGGGTTCTCAGAAATTTCCTGTCCCCTGCAAGTTTGTGGTCAGGAATAACTTTGAGGAACAAACCATTTAATGAAAAATAATCGAGAACGAATTTAATTATATGCGTCGTGAAGCAATCAGAGATAAGTGAATTAACGGACAATGAACTCATGGAGAGGCTGGACAATGAAAAAGATTATCTGGCACGCCTAAAGCTGAATCATGCCATATCCCCACTGGATAATCCCAACAAGATCGTGGTAGCCAGGCGGAATGTTGCCAGGTTGACCACAGAGGTTTACCGCCGGAACAAAAAACCCCAAACAGTATCCGAGTAAAGATCATTAGATAATGGAAAGAAATACAAGAAGAGAACGTGTAGGCGTGGTGGTCAGTAATAAGATGGAGAAATCCATTGTTGTGGCCGTTAAAAGAAAAGTAAAACATCCCATTTATGGTAAGTTTGTAAACAAGACGACAAGCTTTGTGGCCCATGATAATGAAAATGCCTGCAACATAGGTGATACAGTAAAGATCTGCGAGACCAGGCCATTAAGTAAAACGAAGAACTGGAGATTAATAGAAATAGTTGAAAGAGCCAAGTAATCATGATACAACAAGAAAGCAGATGCGCAGTAGCAGATAACAGTGGTGCAAAAGAAGTTTTGTGCATCCGGGTATTAGGCGGGACCAAAAGAAGGTATGCTTCCATCGGGGATAAGATCGTAGTGACTGTTAAATCTGCGCTTCCCTCCAGTGAGATTAAGAAAGGAACAGTCACCAAGGCCGTTGTTGTCAGGACCAAGAAGGAAGTCAGAAGACCTGATGGGTCTTACATCCGCTTTGATGACAATGCTGTTGTATTACTGAATAACCTGGATGAAATCAGGGGCACACGCATATTCGGACCTGTAGCCCGTGAACTTAGGGATAAGTATATGAAGATTGTTTCCCTTGCACCTGAAGTATTATAGAATAAAAAGATCGGAAAGATGAACAGGAAATTTCATATTAAGCGTGGTGATACCGTTTATGTAAATGCCGGAGAATATAAAGGAAAAAGCGGCCGTGTACTGGAGATTATTGCGACGAATGAGAAAGCCATTGTAGAAGGCATCAATATGGTATCTAAACATACCAAACCAAATGCACAATACCCCCAGGGAGGCATAATCAAGAAGGAAGCGCCCATTCATCTTTCCAATCTGATGATTGTGGACGGATCCTCAGGAAAACCAACCAGGGTAGGTCGCAGGCTCAACGATAACAACAAACTTATCAGGTATTCAAAAAATTCTGGAGAGGAGATCAAATAATGGAATATACACCCGCATTAAAAAACAAGTATAAGGAGGAGGTAATTCCCGCCCTGATGAAGGATTTCGGGTATAAGTCCGTGATGCAGGTCCCCAAGCTTGAAAAGATCGTGCTCAACCAGGGGGTTGGCGCAGCTGTAGCAGATAAGAAGCTGGTCGATTTAGCTCAGGAGGAACTAACGCTGGTCAGTGGACAGCAAGCTGTTCAAACATTGTCGAAGAAAGATATTTCGAATTTCAAACTACGAAGAAAAATGCCCATAGGGACAAGAGTGACCCTGCGTAGGGACAGGATGTATGAATTCCTGGAGAGGCTTATCAATGTGGCATTACCAAGGATTCGGGATTTTAAAGGCGTTAATACCAAGATGGATGGACGAGGGAATTTTACCATGGGAATCACCGAGCAGATCATATTCCCTGAGATCGACATTGACAAGATCAATAAGATCATGGGACTGGAAATTACTTTTGTAACCAGTGCCAATACTGACGAAGAATGCCTCGCATTATTAAAAGAATTTGGAATACCATTTAAAAAACAATAATACCGTATGGCAAAAGAATCAATGAAAGCCCGTGAAGTAAGGCGACAAAAACTGGTTGATAAATACGCCGCCAAAAGGGCTCAGCTAAAAGCAGAAGGTGACTATGTAGGTTTAAGCAGGTTGCCCAGAAACTCCAATCCAACCCGTTTGCATAACAGATGCAAACTAACAGGCCGGTCGAAAGGTTATATGAGGCAATTTGGAGTTTCCAGGATCACTTTCCGCGAGATGGCTGCATCAGGGTTGATACCCGGTGTTAAAAAGGCTAGCTGGTAGCAGGTTAGACGAATAATTAATAGATAAAAATAAGATTGAGATGACGGATCCTATTGCGGATTATTTAACGAGAATCAGGAATGCCATTATGGCGAACCATAAGGTGGTTGAGATCCCTGCTTCCAATATCAAGAAGGAAATGACCAAGATCCTTTATGAAAAGGGTTATATCCTCAGTTATAAATTTGATAAGGATGAGAAGCAGGGAATTATCAGGATTGCATTAAAGTATCACCCTGAGACCAAGGTTTCTGCCATAAAGGTTATGGACAGGGCCAGTAAACCCGGTTTGAGAAGATATGCCAACGCGAGAGAACTGCCACGAGTACTGAATGGTCTGGGTATTGCAATCCTTTCCACTTCACAGGGTGTAATGACCGATAAGGAAGCCAGGAAAATAAACGTGGGCGGAGAGGTCCTTTGTTACATACATTAAAAAGGAGGAATTGAAATGTCAAGAATTGGATATTTACCAATAAGCCTGCCGGAAGGTGTCAGCATTGATATCGATGAGAATAATCTCGTCGTGGTTAAGGGTCCCCGGGGAGAATTGTCCCAGCAGGTGAATAAGGATATCAAGCTAAAGGTTGAGGATGGCCAGATCAGATTTGACAGGCCCAGTGAGCAACGTGAGCACAAAGCCATGCACGGGCTTTATAGGTCTCTCGTGAACAATATGGTCATTGGTGTTTCCCAGGGATATGAGATAAAGCAGGAACTGGTAGGAGTTGGATTCAGGGCCGAAGCCAAAGGACAAAGGCTGGAATTGAGCCTCGGGTATTCACATGATATTATCTTTGAACTGCCACCTGAAGTAAAGATTGAAGCCCAGACAGAGCGTCGTGCAAATCCTATCCTGACGTTGAAGAGTGCGGACAAACAACTGATTGGCCACGTGGCTGCCAAGATCAGGTCACTTCGGCCGCCAGAACCATATAAGGGCAAAGGGATCAAATTTGTTGGTGAGCAACTTCGCCGGAAGGCAGGGAAAACTGCCAATGTATAAACAGTAAATAATATATTGAGATGGCTTTAACGAAAAGAGAAAGGAGACTGAAGATCAAGCAGCGGATTCGGAAGCGGATCCACGGGACCAACGAGAGGCCCCGCATGACCGTTTTCAGAAGCAACAAGCAGATCTATGTACAGCTGGTCAATGACCTGACCGGTGAAACCGTGGTTTCAGCCTCCTCAAAGAACAAGGAAGTAGCCGATAAGAAAAACATCAATAAAAGCGAACAAGCCAAGTTGGTAGGAAAACTTGTTGCTGAGAGATCATTGGCCAAAGGGATTAACGATGTTGTTTTTGACAGGAACGGCTACCTCTACCATGGTCGGATCAGAGTACTGGCAGACTCTGCCAGGGAGGGAGGATTAAAATTTTAAAAAAATATGACAACAAGTATCAGAAGAGTAAAAACGAGTGACCTGGAACTGAAAGACAGGCTGGTTAGCATTCAGAGGGTGACGAAGGTTACCAAGGGTGGAAGAAACTTTAGTTTCTCAGCCATTGTTGTGGTGGGTAATGAAGATGGGATTGTCGGACATGGACTCGGCAAGGCCAATGAGGTTACCACAGCCATTGCAAAAGGGATAGAGGATGCCAAGAAAAACCTGATCAAAGTTCCCATTTACAAAGGGACCATTCCCCATGAACAACTTGCAAAATATGGAGGAGCTGTAGTATTTATCAAGCCCGCTTCAGGTGGAACAGGAGTAAAGGCCGGTGGAGCTATGCGTGCTGTACTCGAAAGTGTGGGAGTGAAGGATGTACTGGCCAAGTCAAAAGGCTCTTCGAATCCACATAACCTGGTGAAAGCAACTTTCAGAGCACTGATGGAATTAAGGGATGCCAGCCTTGTCGCAGAGCACCGCGGTGTATCTATGGATAAAGTTTTCAACGGGTAGGAACCCTTTTAACAAAATAAAAATGGCAAAGATCAGGATTACACAGACTAAGAGCAGGATTGGGAGTACAGTCAGGCAGAAAAGAACCCTGGATGCACTTGGATTAAGAAAGATGCACAAAACGGTGGAAATGGAGACCAATCCCCAAATACTTGGTATGGTGACTAAGGTAAAGCACCTGGTGAAAATTGAAGAATTATAAATCAAGATTTCAATCTAGAAAATATGGATCTAAGTAATTTAAAACCAGCAAAAGGTTCTGTAAAGAAGGACAGAAGGCTAGGAAGGGGACAGGGATCCGGTAGGGGCGGAACAGCTACACGTGGTCATAAGGGACAAAAATCCAGGTCAGGATATTCCAAACGAATTGGATTTGAAGGTGGACAAATGCCACTTCAGCGTCGTGTGCCCAAGCATGGTTTCAAGAATATCAACCGGAAGGAATACAAAGCAGTAAACCTCTCAACCCTTGAAGAACTAGCTGAAAGGAAGAAGTTGACGAAGATTGATGTACAGACACTGATAGACGCCGGACTGGTTTCGCGGAACGGCCTTGTTAAAATCCTTGGGAATGGTAAGCTTACCAAAAAGCTGGAAGTTAAGGCGCATGCCTTTAGTACAACAGCCCAAAAAGCAATTGAAGAACTCAAAGGTTCCATAGAAAAAATATAATTTAATGAGGCAGTTTATTGAAACCTTAAGGAATATCTGGAGAATTGAAGATCTGCGGAAAAGGATTATCTATACCTTGGGAATACTACTTGTTTACAGGCTTGGTTCCTATGTTACCCTGCCCGGGATTGATCCCACTCAGCTCTCAGGTCTGAAGCAACAAACAGCCAGCGGGGTACTTGGTTTGCTGGATATGTTCTCGGGTGGAGCATTCTCCAATGCTTCGGTATTTGCACTGGGCATCATGCCCTATATCTCAGCCTCCATTGTAGTTCAGCTGCTTGGGATTGCTGTTCCATACTTCCAGCGCCTGCAGAAAGAGGGAGAAAGCGGCCGAAGAAAAATCAACCAGATCACCAGGTATCTTACAGTATTCATCCTTGTTTTACAGGCCCCCAGTTACCTGGTTAACCTGCATGCACAGATCCCGGAAACGGCATTTGTGATGAAGGGTGCCTTCTTTACGGTTTCCTCGGTTGTAATTCTTACTGCGGGGACCATGTTCGTCATGTGGCTGGGAGAAAGGATCACTGATCGTGGGATAGGTAATGGGATCTCCCTGATCATTATGATTGGGATCATTGCCAGGCTGCCGTTTGCAACTGTTGCAGAATTTGGTGCCAGGCTGGAACAGCAGGGTGGTGGACTTGTAGCCTTCCTTGTTGAGATCCTGGCCATGTTTGTTGTCTTTATGATGGTCATCCTGCTTGTTCAGGGTACCCGTAGAATACCAGTACAATACGCAAAACGGATTGTTGGTAATAAGCAGTACGGGGGCGTACGCCAGTACATTCCACTGAAGGTGAACGCTGCCGGCGTTATGCCCATCATCTTTGCACAGGCATTGATGTTTGTTCCTATGACCATAGCCGGCTTTGCCAATTCCGAAGCACTGTCTGGATTTGCAGCAGCCTTCATGAATTTTAACGGGCTTTGGTACAACCTGGTCTTTGCCATTCTGATCATCCTCTTTACCTATTTCTATACAGCAGTAACCATCAATCCAACCCAGATGGCCGAAGATATGAAGAGGAATGGAGGCTTTATACCCGGGGTGAAACCGGGACGTAAAACAGTTGAATTTCTTGACACCATCATGTCAAGGATCACCCTGCCCGGATCAATTTTCCTGGCATTTGTGGCTATCCTGCCAGCTTTTGCAAGCCTGGCAGGTGTGAACGGCCAGTTTGCACAGTTTTTTGGTGGGACTTCGTTGTTGATCCTTGTTGGTGTAGTACTGGATACCCTTCAGCAGATTGAAAGTCACCTGCTGATGAGACATTACGACGGCTTGATGAAATCAGGCCGTATCAAGGGCAGATCTGGCGGAGCAGTTTCTGCTATATAAGATTTGCTAAGCGTTCTTTGATGATATTTATAAAAATAGCGGAAGAAATTGAATTGCTGAGGGCCAGTAACCTGCTTGTTTCGCGGACACTGGCAGAAGTTGGCAAGGCAATCAAGCCGGGAGTGAGCACCCTCAAGCTGGATAAAATAGCCGAGGAGTATCTCAGAGACCATGGCGGCATACCGGGATTCCTTGGATATAACGGTTTTCCGGCTACACTCTGTACCTCTGTGAATGATGAGGTTGTTCATGGGATTCCCTCAGAAAAGAAGTTGAGTAATGGGGATATCCTTTCGGTGGATTGCGGTGTGAAATTGCAGGGTTATTTTGGAGATTCTGCCTATACCTTCCCTGTTGGAGAGCCTAGCATGGAATATAAGTCATTGATGCTTAGAACCCGGGAATCGCTGTTCAAAGGAATTGAAGCTGTTGTGGCAGGAAATCGACTGGGAGACATCGGGTATGCTATTCAAAACCATGCCGAGCAAGCGGGTTATACCGTAGTTAGGGAGATGGTTGGCCACGGTCTGGGACAAAACCTTCATGAAGAACCGGAAGTGCCAAATTACGGGAGAAGGGGAACTGGTATTAAATTGAAGGAAGGAATGGTTATCTGTATTGAACCAATGATCAATATGGGAACCAGGTTTATTAAGCAAGATAATGATGGCTGGACCATCAGAACAAGTGACGGGAAACCTTCAGCACATTTTGAGCTGGCGGTTGCCATAACAAAGGGAGAACCAGATGTTCTTTCTACTTTTGAGTATATAGAAGATAAATAATTAAAATCTGAAAAATGGCAAAACAACCATCAATTGAGCAAGATGGAACCATTACCGAAGCTTTGTCTAATGCCATGTTCAGGGTGGAGCTTGAAAACGGGCATGTAATCACGGCTCATATATCCGGTAAAATGCGCATGCATTACATTAAGCTTTTACCGGGAGACAGGGTCAAGGTGGAGATGTCTCCTTATGATTTGACCAAGGGAAGAATAACATTTAGATATAAATAATATAGATAATGAAAATACGTGCATCTATAAAGAAAAGAAGCGCTGATTGCAAGATTGTTCGGAGAAAGGGCCGGCTTTATGTGATCAATAAAAAAAATCCGAAGTTTAAACAGCGTCAGGGATAAAATATTGTATCTTTGCAAACCATTTTATAATACTAATACTTATGGCTAGAATTGTAGGAGTTGATTTACCAAAAAATAAGCGTGGAGAAGTTGGTCTCACCTACATTTATGGAATTGGAAGGAGCTCAGCCCAGAAGATCCTGGATGAAGCAGGGATCGATCGGAATATCCTGGTAAAAGACTGGACAGATGACCAGCTATCCAAGATTCGTTCCATCATCAATGATAATATCAAGGTGGAAGGAGAATTACGTTCATCAGTGCAGTTAAATATAAAGCGGTTGATGGACATTGGAAGTTACCGTGGAATCCGGCACAGGATTGGATTGCCTGTCAGGGGACAAGCTACCAAGAATAATGCCCGGACAAGGAAAGGGAGAAGAAAAACAATTGCAAACAAGAAAAAAGCAGCAGCTAAGAAATAAGGCATGGCAAAAAAAGCAGGAGCATCCAAGAAAAGGATCGTCAGGATTGAAGCATCTGGAGAGGCGCATATACATGCCTCATTCAACAATATTATCATCAGCTTGACCAATAAGTCAGGACAGGTAATCTCATGGTCATCTGCAGGAAAAATGGGTTTCAGGGGTTCTAAGAAGAATACACCCTATGCCGCACAGATGGCTGCGCAAGATTGCTCAAAAACAGCATATGATCTGGGGCTCAGAAAAGTTAAGGTATATGTGAAAGGACCTGGTTCAGGAAGAGAATCTGCTATGCGGACCATTCATTCAAACGGCATCGTGGTAACCGAGATTGTTGATGTAACTCCGTTACCGCATAATGGCTGCCGTCCTCCAAAAAGAAGAAGAGTATAAGTTTCAGTGAGAATTCGTCAAAATATTTAATAATGGCAAGATATATAGGACCGAAAACCAAGATAGCCAGGAAGTTTGGTGATCCGATCTTTGGATCTGACAAGATCCTTGAAAGGAAGAACTATCCTCCTGGAATGCACGGGAACAACAAGAGAAGAAGAAAGCAATCGGAATATGGAATCCAGTTGAAGGAGAAACAGAAGGCTAAGTACACTTATGGTATACTGGAAAAGCAATTTGCCAATCTTTTTGACAAAGCGCAACGCAGCAAAGGGATCACTGGTGTAGTACTCTTACAATTGCTTGAATCACGGCTTGACAATGTAGTCTTCAGGATGGGAATTGCCCCTACACGCTCCGGTGCAAGGCAGCTTGTATCTCACAGGCATATTACCGTTAACAGTAAGATAGTAAATATTCCTTCCTATATATTAAGGTCAGGTGATATCATTGGTGTTAGGGAAAAATCCAAATCACTGGAAGCGATTGCTGATTCCATAAGCGGATCACACAGATCAGCTTCACCGTGGCTGGAGTGGGATTCCTCACAAATGGCAGGAAAATTCCTGAACCGGCCGGAAAGGGAAGAAATCCCTGAAAATATCAGGGAACAATTGATCGTAGAATTGTATTCAAAATAGAATCATAACAAATTATTTATGGCTGTATTAGCTTTTCAAAAACCGGACAAGGTTATAATGGTTGACTCGGATGAGTATTATGGAAAATTCGAGTTTCGTCCATTGGAGCCAGGTTATGGGATTACTGTAGGAAATTCATTGCGGCGCATATTGCTCTCTTCACTTGAGGGTTATGCGATTACCACGGTGAAAATAGAAGGTGTGGAACATGAATTCTCCACCATAACGGGTGTCATCGAAGATGTCACCGAAATCATCCTTAACCTGAAACAGATCCGGTTTAAGAACCAGATTGATGATGTTGATGATGAGAAGATTATGGTAACTCTCACAGGACAGGAAGAATTTAAGGCAGGTGATCTGAATAAGTTCTTAAGTGGTTTCCGTGTCTTAAATCCCGATCTGGTTATCTGCCACATGGAGGAAGATGTAAAACTTCAGATCGAGATGACCATCAATAAAGGCAGGGGATATGTTCCTTCTGAAGAGAATAAACCCATGGATGCAGAATTTGGATTGATAGCGATGGATTCCATTTTTACACCCATAAAGAATGTTCAATATTCCATTGAGAATTACAGGGTTGAGCAAAAAACGGATTATGAGAAACTCATCGTTGAGATCATGACTGATGGCTCCATACATCCTAAGGATGCATTGAAAGAAGCAGCCAAGATCCTGATATACCATTTCATGCTCTTTTCCGATGAAAAGATTACGTTGAATTCAGATGAGAAATTTGCCAATGAAGAATTTGATGAGGAAATTCTGCATATGCGGCAATTACTGAAAACAAAACTTGTTGACCTGGATCTATCCGTTCGCGCCCTTAACTGTCTGAAGGCAGCCGAGGTTGAGACGCTGGGGGACCTGGTTAAATTCAACAAAAACGACCTGTTGAAATTCAGGAATTTCGGTAAAAAATCTCTGACTGAACTGGATGAATTGCTGGTCAGCATGAACCTGAATTTCGGAATGGATATCAGCAAGTATAAATTAGACAAGGATTAAATGAAAAATGAGACACAGGAAGAAATTTAATCATCTTAGCAGGACGAGTTCGCACAGGAAGGCGATGCTGGCCAATATGGCATCCTCTCTTATATTACATAAACGGATTACCACGACAACTGCAAAAGCCAAGGAACTCCGAACTTTTGTGGAACCGATCATAACTCGTTCAAAAGAAGATTCTACCCACTCCAGAAGAATGGTATTCAAGAATTTGCGTGACAAATATGCAGTGTCTGAATTATTCAGGGAGGTGGCAACCAAAGTCGGTGAAAGGCCGGGCGGATATACCCGCATTATCAAGCTTGGAAACAGGCAGGGGGATAATGCAGATATGTGCATCATTGAACTTGTTGATTTCAATGAGAATTTGCTGGCTGAAAAAGCTGCAGCCACCAAGCCCAAGTCAACCAGGCGCAGAAGAGGAGGCAAAAAGACCGGAACTGAGGAAGAAACTGGTGCTGCTATAACTGCAGAAGCGTCCGAAACCGGTACAGAAGTTGAAGAAATTGTTGAATCAGTTGTTGAAGAAACTGTAACTGAAGCAGAAGCCCCTGCAGAGCCGGAGGCTGAAATCAAGGAAGAAACCGTAGCTGAAGCAGAAGCTCCTGCAGAGCCTGAAGCTGAAATCAAGGAAGAAACCGTAGCTGAAGCAGAAGCTCCTGCAGAACCTGAAGCTGAAATCAAGGAAGAAACCGTAGCTGAAGCAGATGCTTCAACT
>RCNC010000763.1_pt1 | contig 20970 bp, 18 predicted proteins | sample 2041301 | NCBI WGS metagenome assembly RCNC01 (sample SAMN09708231, study PRJNA481090) | Marine sediment metagenome, whole genome shotgun sequencing project. | biome: marine sediment; feature: ocean; material: sediment; isolation source: Sewage treatment plant 13A marine sediment (STP13A) ...
ATAAAATTACCTAATTCTGCGGTCAGTAATGAATGATTTCGGGAATTATTAATTTCTGTCAAACTGTCAAATAACTGTTAATATGCATCTTTTTGAATGCATGGAACATTAATTGATAGTACCTTTGTCACTTAAAATCGTAAAGCATGAGCAATCTTATCAACCGGTATTGGAAAACTGCATTATTCGCTGTAGTAGGAGCTGGAGTGGGTTTTGCATACTGGAGATTCATCGGGTGCAGTACAGGGACATGTCCCCTTTCAGCCAATTGGACCAGCAGTACATTGATGGGAGGGTTGGTCGGCCTTATTGCGGCTCCGGCCTGGAAGCAGAACAATACAAACCAAGATAAAACAACTGAGAATGATTAAAAAAGGATTATTATTATTGATGGCAGTGCCTGTCCTGATTGGGATGGTTTCATGTGGACAATCGGTGAGAGGATCAGATGAAGGATCATCAGAAATAGTAGCAGCAGCTGATGAAAAGGATAAAAATGATGAACATGGGACCATCATGCTTACCAAGGCAGATTTCCTCACCAAGGTCATGAATTATGAAGAGAACCCTCAGGAATGGAAGTATCTGGGTGAGAAGCCCTGCCTGATTGATTTTTATGCCGACTGGTGTGCCCCTTGCAGGACGTCTTCTCCCATACTGGAAGAACTGGCAAAGGAATACAAGGGCAAGATCAACGTTTATAAGATCGATACTCAGAAAGAACAGGAACTGGCCCAGATTTTCGGCATACAGAGTATTCCGGCCTTCCTTTACTGTCCCCTGGAAGGAAAACCCACGATGGCTGCAGGCATAGCAAGTACAGCAGAAGAGACCAAGCAGATGTTTCGCGACCAGATAGATAATCTGCTGCTCCAGTAAACATGGGGTACTTTTTATTGAACGGAGACCGCCTCGTGAAATCGCATGGGCCGGTCTTTTTTTTTCTCCACAAATAAACATCCTGCTAACGGGAATCTTTAATGAATGATCTGAAAACCCTCCAGAACAAGCTTGGGAAACCCTATATGGACCTTGAGTACCTGCTTTATTGCCTACGTGAAATCCTGGAAGAGAACGGGGAAACTGGTCTGGTCTCATGTATCCCATGGATCAGCGAGGAAAAACCTGAGATTGAGGATCAGGATCCGGATAAATTGTTCCATCTGTATTCCGTCTGCTTCCAGTTGCTGAACATAGTAGAGGTCAACGGAGCTATGCAAACCAGGCGCAAGAAAGAAACTGAGTCCACCGCCAGCAGTATAAATGGCCTCTGGGCGAATTGTTTTAAGGTACTCAGGGAGCAGGGAGCGGGGGAAGATCAAATCATTGACAGGATCAGGGATGTTCACGTCGAACCTGTCCTTACTGCGCATCCAACGGAAGCCAAGCGGCCTGTGGTCCTCGATCAGTACAGGGAGCTGTATGTGCTGTTTGTGAAGACCGAGAATTCCATGTATACCGATGCTGAGAAGGAAGTGATCAGGGACAATATTAAGATTGTGCTGAACAGGCTGTGGCATATTGACGATATTCACGTTACCAAACCAGATGTTTTTTCTGAACTAACCAATGTGCTCCATTATTTCAAGAATGTTTTCCCGGAGCTGCTTGGTATCCACGATGAAAGGTTTGTACAGGCCTGGAAAGGTGCCGGACTCAATGAAGCGTTGCTGCAGGATCCTGATCACTGGCCCCGGATTTCATTTGGGAACTGGGTTGGGGGAGACCGGGATGGACATCCCCTGGTGACCTCGAAAGTGACAAGGGATACATTGCAGGTCCTGAGAATGAATGCGATAGCAGGCTTGCGCGATCAACTGTCCAGTCTGTCCAGGAACCTGAGTATATTCTGCTCCATCCCTGAGGCAGGAAAAGAGCTAAAAGGCAGGATAGATAAGCTTCAGCGGGCCAAAGGTGCAACAAAGCTGCGGAGTCAATATGAAGCCGAGGCATTTCGTTATTACGTACAGCTCCTTATGCTCAAATTGCCGGATAAATCAGCATCAAAACAATTTTATACCGGGACGGACCAACTGATTGGTGACCTGTATATACTGCGGGATGCATTACAGGAATTCGGTGCGGAGACCCTTGCCAGGAAGGAAGTAATGCGGATGATCAGGTATGTAAGGACTTTTGGATTTCACCTGGCCAGGCTGGATATTCGACAGAACAGCCAATACTACCTCAAGTCTCTGTCTCAGCTGCTGGACGATTCCATGAAGTATGGCGGAGATTTTGCCACTTGGCCCGAAAAGAAAAAACTCGAATTGTTAAACCGTGAATTACTTACCAACAGGCCTTTCGTGAGGAGTACTGAGGGACTGGGCGGACAGGCACAGGAATCCCTGGCCACTTTAAAGGTGCTGAGCGATCATATCCGGAAGTATTCCAATGATGGTTTAGGTCCCCTGATCATAAGTATGACCAGGGATGTGTCTGATCTTCTGACAGTTTACCTGCTAGCACGTGAAGCTGGACTGACAGCTTGGACTTCCGGGGGACTAGCTTGTGCAATGCCGCTTGTTCCCCTGTTTGAGACCATTGAGGACCTCCGTAATAGTCCCCAAATACTCGATGACTTCCTGGCGCATCCCGTCACCAGGAACAGTCTTGAACATCAGCGTGCAAAAACTGGCTCAGCGGATCTGGTCCAGGAGGTCATGATTGGTTACAGTGACAGTAACAAAGATGGTGGCATTATGGCCAGTGCATGGAATCTCTACCAGGCCCAATCCAGGTTGGCAGAGACAGGAAGGAAACACCAGGTAAGGATAAGGTTTTTTCATGGCAAGGGAGGATCGATCAGCAGGGGGGCCGGACCGACCCACTGGTTTATTCGCTCATTGCCTCCGGGTACCGTTAACGGGGATATCAGGGTGACCGAACAAGGAGAGACCATAGAACGGAAATATGCAAACAAGGGAAATGCTGCCTACAACCTGGAACTATTGATTGCCAGCGCAGCCTGCTCTTCAATTCTCAATGAACAATCAGCCATTACTTCCCATCCGGGTGAAAAGATCATGGATTACCTGGTAGAGAAAAGCCTGGCATTCTACAAAAAGCTAACCGGAGATCCTGAGTTCCTGGTGTTTTTCAGCCAGGCCACTCCCATAGATGCGATAGAGGAAAGTAAAATTGGTTCAAGACCCGCCAGGCGTTCAGGTAAGAAAAGCCTCTCGGACCTCAGGGCCATCCCCTGGGTATTCAGTTGGAGCCAGACACGCTTCAATCTTACCGGCTGGTACGGGGTAGGTTTTGCATTGGAGAACCTGAAAAATAATGAACCAGGTATGTACAGGAAGTTTGTCGAACTGGTTCAGAACGACACCTTTATCAGGTATTTACTAACCAATGTAGATACCAGCCTGAATGCCACAGATGAGGGAATTATGGAGATGTATTCCTCCCTGGTGGAAGATTCCGGGATCAGGGAAAGAATGATGAATAAGATCACAACAGAGCTGGAAAGGACCCGGAGGCTGCTGAACCTGATCCTTGAAAAACCGATCAGCCAGCGAAGAACAAGCCATTACTATTCTACTATGCTCAGGGCCAATGCGCTAGATTATCTTCATCGAAACCAGGTCAAATTGCTTTCCCACTGGCGTAAGCATAAAAAGGAAGAAACCCTGTATAGCCTGCTGAGGTCCATCAATGCCATTGCCAATGCGATGGGAAATACTGGCTAAATTGAAACAAGTGACAAAATGTCTGTAAATTGTGCTTTAGGATATTGGGTCAGTTTTTGAAGGTGTTTCTCCCGGAAGTGCAATAATTTTAGAAAAATGACATTTGCTGAACTAACAGATAAATACCAGCAGGTTATACAGTTCGTTGAGGACCAGCGGATTAATGAGGCCATGGATGCCATGGGCAGCATGGCCGTATTGTGTACAAAAAGGGACCTGGGCATACAGCTGGAAAAACACAGGGATACGTATAGGAACATGCTTACCTATTCCTTTGAGCTGGGTGATGATCCCGAGAAGGAGAAGGTATTTAACAGGTTGATGAAGTCCGTGCTGGAGCTTAATGATGACATTCGTGAAGACATCCTGATGAAAGAAAGGCTGATCTCATATTATCAACTTAAGCAGGAAGTAGAACAGAATCGCTTGTCAAGAGCATCCTCGGACCTGGCAGAAAATCTTGCCTTCAGGAAAGAAATTGAATATATCCTCTCTGAAGAAGAGCAAAGCAAGGAAGATAAGAGCGAAGATGACCAACTGGTTGATTATCAGAAAAGCCTGCTAAGCATCTTCAGGATGATATGGCTGACTGATAAGTTCAGGGAAGCAGAGATCAGTATGGCTGGAAAGATCTGTAAGTCTAAACTCATACCCTGGTATGACAAATCTGTCCTGGTCAGTTCACTGACTCTTTCCCTGGTACGCCATTTCGATATTCAAAAGGTCAATCTTTTATTTGATTTTTTTGAGGAAGGGGAGAACCAGGTTTGGCAACGTGCCCTCATTGGGTTGTTCGTGGGACTCTATTTCCATGATTACCGGTTGAATTATTATCCGGAGATCACGAACCGGCTGGAAGCAGCAAGGGATAACCATAAACTTGAGAAAAACATTGAGGCGATCGTTATCCAGTTTCTGAAAGCTTTGGAGACTGAGAAAATTACGAAAAAGATCAGGGAAGAGATACTACCGGAAATGATGAAAATGAAATCCACCCTCGAAGAGAAGCTCGACCTGGAAGATATCCTTTCATCAAAGAACATAGATGATGAGAACCCGGAATGGGAAACGGTTTTTAAGGATACACCTGACCTGTACCACAAGATCGAAGAATTCTCTGCGCTACAGATGGAAGGATCAGATGTATTTCTGAGTGCATTTGCCATGTTGAAGAGGTTTTCCTTTTTTGAGGAAATGAGTAATTGGTTCCTTCCTTTCCACAATGAAAACAAGGATGTAAGGGAGGGATTATCCGACCAGGAGAGTGATTTTGATGTGGAGATGTTTACTGAGGGACTTGAACGTTCTTCCTTTTTATGCAATTCTGATAAGTACTCTTTTTGCCTGAATGTAAGGCATATGCCTGCCATGCAGAAATCCATGATGATGGAATTATTCAATATGGAGCTGAAGGCCATGAACGAAATGGCTGACAGTGATGAGCTGATCGATGACTCCATTAAGGATAAGGCTGTTTATACCCAGTACCTGCAGGACCTGTATAGATTCTTTAAACTGCATCCCCAGAAAAATGAATTTGATGATGTTTTTGAAATCGAATTTGATTTTGAAAATTCCAACCTGTTCAATGCATTGATACGGGACAGTAAAATCCTGAGGAATATCGGGGAATTCTATTTTGAGAAGAACCAATTCGAACATGCCATCAGGATCTTTGAACAATTATGTTGCACCGAAGAGAATGCAGAACTGTATGAAAAGACCGCCTTCGCTTATCAGAAGATCGGTGATTTTAATAAAGCACTGGATTTTTATCATAAAGCAGAATTATTTGACCACAGCAAGTCCTGGGTGGTAAAGAAAATTGCCTATTGTTCCAGGAAGACAGGTGACTATGATACCGCCCTGGAATATTACCTTTCTGCGGAAAAACTTGAACCTGACAACCTGTTCATCCAGACCTTCCTGGGACATACGATGATGGACAGGGAGGAATTTGAAGAAGCCCTGAAATACTATTTCGAGGTTGAATACAAGGCCCCTGAGAATCACAAGATCCACCGTCCCATAGCATGGTGTTCATTTGTACTGGGAAAGTTTGACCAGGCTGAAAAATATTTCCAAAAAGTGATAGAAAAGGAAGGGAACAAGAATGATTATATGAACCTGGGACATGTTTTGTGGTGTCAGGGGAACCGGAAAGGGGCGATTGAGAATTATCGGAAAAGCCTGGAGAAAGGCTCCAGGGATATTGAATGGTTCAGTAGTGTGATGGAAGAGGATGGTATCCACCTGGGCAGGCATGGTATCAAGGCACTGGATATTCCCCTGATGGTCGATTATATACGGATGGGTTTCTGAAAAATGCGGTAGCGCTTGTAAACTTTACCACCCATGCGTTCCATTTCGGACCGGACCTTCTTGTTGGTCTCCAGTTCCACGTGGCTGTCAACGTATTCGAGTCCTGCTTTCCGCGCCGACTTGATCATCCGCGTTCCCATCACAGCATCCAATCCATGGTTCCGGTGATCTTCCCTGATCCCGCCCAGCAAGAGGTTCAATTGTTTTGTCTTTTTTCCGGCACGCAGGATATGAAATATCCCTATGGGTAATATGTAGCCTTTGGATTTGCGTATGCCGTCGCTGAGATCAGGCATCCCTATAAGGAAAGCCACCGGCTCCTGGAGGTCATTTTCCACCACCTTAATAAAGGCCGGATCCAGTAGTGGAATATACCTTGCGGCAAACTCATCCATTTCCTTTCCTGTCATTTTATCATATCCGTATATGTCCTGGAAGGTGTCATTCATGAGTCCAAGGACGGGGCGTATGTCCGCTTTTAATTCTTTTTTGTTCTTAAATTCTTTTATCACCAGGTTATTCCTGCTGAGAACCCGGTCGTGGATGCGTTGGTATATATCAGGTACCCGCTCAGGGATATCTACTTTATAGACCACCAGGTCAACCTCCTTCCCGAACCCGTTTTTCTCGAGGAATGCAGGGAGGTAGGGATAATTGCAATTGGTAGCGATGACTATGGGCTCATTAAAACCTTCGATAAGGAGTCCCTGGGGATCCTTATCAGAAAATCCCAGGGGACCGACAAGTTTTACCATACCCTTTTTTCCTGCCCATTCTTCGACTGCCTGGAGCAAGGCATCGGCCACCTCCGGATCATCCCAGCATTCCAGGAAACTGAACCTGGCAAAAGATTCTCCATGAGATTCATTGTAGCGTTTATTGATGATACCCATGATCCTGCCTACCGGGTGTGCATCCTTATAGGCCAGGAGCAGGATGGTATCAGCATAAGTGAAGGATTTGTTTTTCCTGGGATTAAAATAGGTCCTTTCGTCCATGTAAATGGGAGGGACCCAGTTGGAATGACCCTTATGTATCCTGGCTGGAAGGTGAATAAACAGCCTCTTTTGTTTCCGGCTTTGGACTTCTTGAATTTTGAATGACATAAAAAAGCCTGACCATTGCTGGTTGGGCTTGCGTTGGTAACAGGCTGAAAAATAGTAATTTTTTCCATATCCGCAAGCATCGAGGAGGTATGGGGGCTCACTGGCCGGACTCTCTCAGAAATTTCTTAATTTTTGTTACATTTGTTGACTTTGAAAATCTCCAAATCTCCTCTTTCATGGAAAAAATTCATGGTTTTCTTGTCAACCTTGACCGATTCATCGGAGGTCATCCCTGGTTTATTGTACTGCTGCTTGGAACCGGGATCTTTTTCACCATTTATCTGAAATTTCCTCAATTCCGGTACTTCCGTCATGCCATAAGGGTAGTCCGGGGAAAATTTGATAAAAAGGATGATGTTGGGGATGCTACTCATTTTCAGGCATTAGCCACAGCCCTTTCCGGAACGGTGGGTACCGGGAATATCGCCGGGGTGGCCCTGGCTATTCATCTTGGGGGACCGGCAGCTTTGTTCTGGATGCTGATTACGGCCATGTTTGGTATGACTACCAAATTTGTGGAGGTGACCATCTCGCATAAATACAGGGATATCCTTCCTGATGGCAGCATATCAGGTGGACCCATGTACTATATGAAAAAACGCCTGAACATCAAGACCAAGAAGGGGAAGATCATCAAGATCGGAGCCTGGCTGGGTGCTTTCTTTGCTGTTGCTACTATACTTTCCTCATTTGGTACAGGCAGCCTTCCCCAGATCAACAGTATCTCCACTTCCATGTTCCGGACATTCGGCATCAATGAAATGCTCACAGGGGCAGTTCTGGCGGTTCTCCTGGGACTGGTAATCATAGGCGGGATCAAGCGGATTGCCAAGGTAACCTCCAGGCTGGTGCCTGCGATGGCCATCATTTACTTAATTGGTGCCCTGCTTGTGATTGGAACAAACTATGAGAATATCATTCCATCCCTGATTTCCATATTCAGTGATGCATTTACAGGAACGGCTGCCGTGGGCGGATTCCTGGGGGCAAGTTTTGCTTTTGCCGTTAACCGGGGGGTGAACAGGGGATTGTTTTCCAATGAAGCGGGACAGGGTTCTGCACCTATCGCGCACTCGGCGGCGAAGGCCCATGAGCCAGTGAGCGAGGGAATGGTGGCCATCCTGGAACCTTTCATCGATACCATCATTATCTGTTCCCTAACGGGACTTGTTTTGTTGTCTACAGGTGTCTGGAATGAGAAAATTGAAAACCAGTTCCAGAAAACGGACATGGTATTCCTGGAAGGCTCATTTGATGATTCCAATCCTGAACATAAATTACAACTGGTTGAATATTTACAGAATGGGGATGCGGGGATACTGCACAGTGGTTCGGTCATTGTGGAAAACGGTGCTATTGTTTCGGAGGTGACCCTTATGAGTGCACGATCCGTTGCCGAAGATGTCAGGATATATAAGAATGGAGAATTATATTCCGGGAATGTACTGATCAAAGCAGGAAGATTGCAGGACGAGCTAGGTGAATACACAGTGCGTGGGAAATCGCTCATGCACAGCGCTCCGCTGACCACAGAAGCATTTACCCGCAGTGTCATGGGTGGAGGAGGAAAATACATCGTATCCATAGGGCTATTGCTCTTCGCCTTCTCTACGGCCATATCATGGTCCTATTATGGCGGGCGGGCAGTTACCTATCTATTTGGATCCAAGTACGTGATCTTCTACCGCCTGATCTATGTGGTGGGATTCTTTTTTGCTGCCTTTACGGACACTACTATCGTCTGGGCGGTATCCTATATCACCATAGCCATCATGACCATTCCGAACCTGATCGGGATCCTGATTTTGAGTCCCGAGATAAAAAGGACCATCAAAAAATACTGGGTGGACTTTGGCAAGGAATGGCCTGGTGTCAAATTGCCGAAATAACTTTACATTTTCTCAAGCAGTACAATGTTCTCAACATGGTAGGTTTGTGGGAACATGTCGAATGGCTGTATCTCCAGCACTTTGTATTGTTCGGATAGCAATTGCAGGTCACGGGCCTGGGTAGAGGGATTACAGCTGACGTAAACGATCCTGGCAGGTGATACCGCGAGCATAACGTCCACCACATTCTTATGCATTCCGGCCCTTGGGGGATCGGTAACCAGCACATCCGGTTTGCCCTGCTTCTGTACAAATTCTTCTGTAAGCAGATCTTTGATATCCCCACTGAAAAACTCTGCATTACCTATGTTGTTCAGTCCCGCATTTACCCTGGCATCCTGGATGGCTTCATCAATGAATTCGATTCCAATCACCTTCCCCGCCTGCCTGGCTAGAAACAAACCAATGGTGCCGGTCCCCGAATAAAGATCATAAACCACTTCCCCACCGGTTAGTCCCGCGAGCTCCCTGACCTTCCTGTAAAGTTCAAGTGCCTGGACAGAATTAGTCTGGAAAAATGATTTGGGACCGATCTTGAATTGAAGGTCTTCCATCTGTTCAATGATATAGTCCTGGCCGGTATAAAGCAGGATCTCCTGGTCAAATATTGAATCATTGGCTTTCTGGTTGATGCAATACATCAGGGAGGTAATTTCCGGGAATTTTGCATGAAGATGGTCCATCAGCAGGTTTCTTTGCTGCTTATCATCTTCAAAAAAAACTACAATGACCATCCATTCACCCTTAAGGGTATTACGGATGATCAATGTTCTCAGTAAGCCACCACCATTTCTCAGATCATAGAAACTCAGTCCATGGTCCCTCGAATAATCCCTGATCTCCTGTCGGATTATATTGGAAGGTTCAGGCTGCAAGTGGCATTCCTCAAGGTCAATTACTTTGTCAAACATACCCGGAACATGGAATCCCAGCCCGTTCCTGTCGGTAAATTCATCACCGGAGTTGATCTCATCTGTCGAGAGCCAGCGCCTGTTGGAAAAGGTAAATTCCAGTTTATTGCGGTAATATCTTTCATTGGCCGATGCCCTTATAGGATTTACCGGGGGGAGTTCAAGCTGGCCAATACGATTCAGATTATCGGAGACCTCTTGTTGTTTATAATGTAGCTGGTCTGTATACTTCAGGTCCTGCCAACGGCAGCCGCCGCATTGTCCGAAATGCTGGCAGAATGGTTCCGTTCTCAGCCTGGAGTAGGTATGAAATCTGACTACTTTCCCTTCCTGGAATGATTTTTTTCTGCGGGTGATCTGCAGGTCCACAACATCCCCGGGCAGTCCGTTAGACACGAAGGTTACAAAGTTATCGACCTTTGCGATAGCCTTTCCACGGGCACCGATATCCGTGATCTCGATTTTCTCAATTAGTGGCAGCTTTTTTCGTCCCAATTCCCAGTGTTTTATTCAGTTATAACCAGATTGGATAAGATATCTTCCATATCCAGGAAGGCTTTTTTCATGGTAGTCTTAACATTCCTGCCCATTCCTTTGGTCATCATTTTTGAATTCATCCGCGAAATATACGTTTTGCCATCTGATTTTTCATACACGGCAACCCGGCAGGGCATCATATTGGCAACAACACGGTCATCATCCCCCATGAGTATTTTTACGGCATGTTCAGGGTTGCAGAGTGCCAATACTTTAACCCGGTTAACCTCATAGCCTGATTTTTCCATGCTTTTCTGAAGGTTATGGATGGCAGGAATTGACCAGCCATGATCTTTGGCTGTTTTTTCAAGGGTAGCAACTGTTTTTTCAAAACCCATGCTGCTCTGATTTTCGAGTAACATCATGGAGGGTGCTCTGGTAACAATAAGGACCGTAGCAAGCAGGAAACCGGTTACCAGGAAAATGATGGCAGTTAAAATGTACTTTTTCATATCAGGAATTGTATAAGGATATCACTTAAATTGTACCCACTGAAGTTCTGTTTTGTGAATACGCTGGTCAAAGGTACAAATTAACATGCTTCCCTATATTATCTTTACGCCCTGGCTGGTAAAACTACCAGCAGCAGCATCCAGGCAGAATACTAAATGCAACTAAAGAGTATGAGAGAATAAATAGTAGTTTTGCAAAGTCAACCTGGCCTTATTCAAAAAAATCAATCATGAAAAAAATGTTTTTATTAATGGCGATAGTGATTACAGCCTGCAACTTTGCACCAGGAAGTGATACAAAAACAAACAAGGAGGTTATGAAAAACGGAGAACAGATTTTTATTGAGAACGCGGATGAGTGTTTAGCAATCATAGAGAAGGCTGCTCGAAAACTATCCATTACCGGAGCAGCGATGATTGCATATATCCCTGGTGATGTGTCAGAATCATGGATATCAAAAATGAAAGCTGTTGGCAGTCTTGCTAATAAGGATGCAAATTTCCTTGCCATTGCTTACGCTAAAGCTTCAGAAATGGCAGTTACACATGAAGATAGTGGGAACGGAGAGCGGAAAGACATAACCGGTGAATTTGGATGGCAAGGTGGAGTAATTATAAAAGTTGAATCGGGATATTTAGTTGGCGCTTTTTCAGGAGGAACTGGTCAGCAGGATGCTGATGTAGCGAAAGAGGGCTTGGATTGGCTATCTGAAAAATATAAGTAGATAGGTCAAATGTTTTCGCTGGATAACATATCCATTAGTTTCAGCAGTCAGGAGATTTTCCGGAATGTATCCGCGATTATTAATCCCCGGGACCGCATCGGCCTGGTTGGCAGGAATGGTGCTGGTAAGACCACCTTGCTAAGGATCATTGTTGGGATACAGGAACCCTCTGAGGGACAGGTGGTAAAGCCTGATGGGGTGGAGGTGGGTTACCTTCCCCAGCAAATGGAGTATACCGATAAACAGATCCTGTGGGATGAGGTATTGGGGGCTTTCAGCGAGATTATTGCCATGGAAAAGGAAATTGATGAGCTGCAATCACAGATAGAAGACCCCGACATCAGCGAAAGTCAACCTGAATTATTTGACAGGTATTCGGAATTATTGCACAGGTACCAGTTAATGGGCGGGAATTCTTATGAGGCAGGTATTGAGCAGACCCTGCTGGGGCTTGGATTTAGTAGATCCGACTTCATAAGGAAAACAGCTGAATTCAGCGGCGGATGGAGAATGCGGATTGAGCTGGCCAGGATCTTATTATCCAAACCCCAGGTCCTGTTACTGGATGAACCTACCAATCACCTGGATATTGAATCTATTGAGTGGCTCGAAAAATACCTCTCCGAATACGATGGGGCAGTAGTATTGATATCCCACGACCGGAAATTCCTGGATACGGTAACCAACCGTACCATTGAAATATCACTAGGTAAATTATATGATTACAAGGTTTCCTATTCCAGCTTCAGGACCATACGGGCAGAGCGAAGAGAACAGCAACTCGCAACATACAGGAACCAACAAAAGAAGATTGAAGATACAGAACGGTTCATTGAACGTTTCCGGTATAAGAATACAAAGGCTGTACAGGTGCAGTCCAGGATCAAAATGCTGGAGAAAATGGACATGGTTGAAATCGAACTTGAAGATTTTCGCACTTTTAATATAAAATTTCCACCGGCACCCAGGTCGGGTACTTTAGTGATTGAAACCCGCCGGATGACAAAACATTATGAAGATTTATGCGTTTTGGAAAATATAGACCTGGCAATTGAAAGAGGGGAAAAAGTGGCGTTCGTAGGGAAGAACGGGGAAGGAAAAACCACTTTTTCAAAAATCATGGTCGGGGAACTGGCATATGAAGGTGACGTGAAGATAGGGCATAATGTAAACATCGGGTATTTTGCCCAGAATCAGGATGAGATCATGGATGAGAATAAAACGGTATTCTCAACCATTGATGATGTGGCAGTCGGAGATATCAGGACACAGACCAGGAATATTCTGGGGGCTTTCCTTTTTCATGGTGAAGATATCGATAAGAAAGTAAAGGTTTTGTCCGGCGGGGAAAGATCCAGACTTGCCCTGGCACAATTGCTGTTGAAGCCATATAACCTGCTGATCCTGGATGAGCCGACCAACCACCTCGACATGCGGTCAAAAGATATCCTGAAACATGCCCTCCTCCGTTATGATGGCACCTTAATTGTAGTTTCTCATGACAGGGAATTTCTGGATGGGTTGGTTGACAAGGTCTATGAGTTTGGGGACAGAAAGGTCAGGGAACATCTCGGAGGAATTTATGAGTTTCTCAAGAGAAAAAAGTTATCCAGCCTTAAGGAGGTTGAAAAAGCAGATAAACAGGCGAGTACTGACCGGCCCCCCCCAAACTCCAGTAATAAACTGGAGTATGAGAAGAAGAAAAATTTCGAGAAACGCAAGCGGAGCGCACAGAAAAAGGTGGAACAATCAGAGGAAAATATTGCCAGGCTTGAAGATGAGCTCGAGGCACTGGACCAATTGATGCATGATCCGGAGAACATAAAGGATCAATCAGTGTTTACGAAATATGAACAACTTAAGTCTGAGTTGTTCCAGGAAATGCAAAGCTGGGAGAAGCATCAGACTGCGCTGGAAAAATTAAATTAAGACAGAAATTGAGTAATTTTACCTTGATGAAAGATCATGCTGTGAGAATTCCAGGTTATTTTTTAGCTGGATTGTTATTTATCTTGCTTGCCGTAAGTGGTTGTGTTTCTAAACCACAGCAGGAAACAGCCAGGTCGAACATGGCATTCCTGTACAATCCTACCAGTTCTCCATTACATCCCGAATTTATCGTCTTTCATGAGGCAAGATCTCAATCCAGGCTCTATATAAAAATTTACCCGGTGGAACTCCTGTTTAACCAGGCAAATGCTGAAGAGACATATCAGTCCCAGCTGGAGATCAATTATGTTTTGACCGAAATTATTGATGGTAAGGAAAGTGAACTTGTGGCAGATAGTACTACGACAGAGTTCACCCTGAAAATGGATGAGGTTAAAAATGTCTTTGTTGCCAATTTGCCCGTACGGACCATGGAGGGTAAGAAGTATATGTTGAAGGTAACCACCACAGACTTGCTCAGGAGAAAGGGTACATCAAATTATATTCATATTGACCGCAGTACGGTAAATACAGGCCAGAATTATATGGTGACCGGATCGGGTGGTCATCCCTCATTCGATCGTGTATTCCAGACAGGTGAATATTTCCATGTACAATACAACCGGAAAGGCGTTGATACAGTATATGTTAAGTATTACCGGAATATGACGCCCCTGCCAAGGCCCCCGGTTACCAATCTAAGTTCAACCAGGCCTGATTTTGTCCCTGACAGTATATTTGCTTATGCTTACAGCGACACTACGAGGGTCACCCTTCCACTAGTGGGGATGTATCATATCCAGGTGGATCCATACAAACCTGGTGGATTATCCCTCTTCAATTTCGGGGATAACTATCCACGGGTAGCTACTGTTTCTGATATGATCGGTCCAATGGCTTACCTGGCTTCTTCTGTTGAGTTTAATGAATTAACCAACCAGACGAATAAGAAACTTGCAGTGGATAATTTCTGGTTGGAGTCTGCCGGGAATGTGCAGACTGCCAGGGAATTAATACGCGTTTATTACAATAGGGTATTTTTCGCCAATTACTTCTTTACTTCCTACAAGGAGGGATGGAAAACAGATCGAGGGATGATGTTCATTGTCTATGGGCCACCTAACATCCTGACCAAAAAAGGAGATACCGAGATTTGGGTCTATTACAGGAAAAAAAGCCGAGAACCGCTCCAATTTACCTTCTCCAGGCATGCAAGTCCATATACCCAGAACGATTTCATGTTGGAAAGGAATTTCATTACTTCCATGTGGGTCCAGGCTGTAAGGGATTGGAGAAGTGGAAAGATATTCTACACAGAAAGTATTTAGGGGATATTATCTTGGGAAAACAAAAAGAAATCATTTTTGGCATACAGGTTGTTACAGAGGCGATCCAATCAGGACAGGAGTTGGAGAGGATTTTTTTCAGGAAAGGTCTCCGGGGGGAACACTCTTCAGAATTACTGAACCTAACAAGAAAAGCTGGTATCCCTAATCAGTTTGTACCTGTTGAGAAGCTGAACCGGTTTACCCGTAAAAATCACCAGGGTGTTGTAGCCCTGATATCTCCCATTCTCTATCATGACATGGAGAAGCTTATACCGATGGTCTATGAGTCGGGCAGGGTACCTTTGCTAATGGTGCTTGACGGCATCACTGATGTCCGTAATTTCGGAGCCATAGCACGCACTGCAGAATGTGCAGGAGTGGACGGCCTGATCATCCCGCATATGGGAGCTGCCAGGATACATGAAGATTCTGTAAAAACTTCTGCAGGAGCATTGTTATCAATCCCCGTATGCAGACATTATAACCTGACTGAAGCAGTCGGGTACCTCAAGAATAGCGGGATCAGAGTAGTGGGAGCGACGGAGAAGTCAAAACTCACTTTTTATGAAACCAGCTTAAGGGATCCGGTTGCCATCATTGTGGGATCAGAAGAGAAGGGCATTTCGGCTCAAGTTCTGAAGATGTGTGACGATCTCGTCTCTATTCCCCTTTTTGGTAACATTTCATCGTTGAATGTTTCCGTTGCAGCCTCCCTGTTAATGTATGAAGCTATCAGGCAGAGAACACAGGATTAATCAATAGGTATAGAACGATTAAATCCTTCTTCAAGCGAGATAAATGTTTCTGTCCTGGCAATACCGGAGATCAATTGGATCTTATCACTCAGGATAGATTTAAGATGTTCATTGTCTTTCGCAAAAATCTTGATGAATACAGAATAATTACCTGTTGTGAAATGGCACTGTGTGATTTCCGGAATTTTTTCTAATTCCTGCAGCACATCATTATATAGACTGGCTTGTTCCAGAAAAATCCCCATGTAGGCACAGGTCTTGTAACCGATTTTTTTTGGCTCAATTGTGAATTTTGATCCCGTGATAACTCCCATCCTGAAAAGCTTCTGTATCCGCTGGTGGATAGCGGCTCCGGAAACATTGCATTCCCTCGCTACCTCCAGGTAAGGTATCCTGGCATTCTTCGTGATCATTTTGATGATCTTCTTATCCAAACTATCAATTTGAAAGTTTTCCTCCAATTTCATATCCAGAGAGTGAAAGATTCGTGATAAATAGGCTATAAAAATAACAATTTATAATCGCAATTCAAGAAATTATCAGAAACTTCAGAAAAAATTTGAAATATGCTTACAGTTTGGTAATTTGAAGGTTTATTGAGAGGCAAGATTCTGGAAATCCCTACCACTTGGACTCTGGAAGACTCTTAAATCAAATTCAGGGATCACTGCCAGAATATGGTCAAAAATATCCGACTGGATACTTTCATAATTCGCCCATTCCTGGTCATTACTGAAAACATAAATCTCAATTGGTAATCCTCTTTCGTCAGGCTGGAGCTGTCTGACCAGGAAAGTCATATCATTATGGATTTTCGGGTGACGGTGTAAATATTCCTCAACATATTTCCGGAAAGTCCCCAGGTTAGTCATACGTCGCCCATTTACCAGGATTGTTCCATCGATCTTATGTTTTTCATTGTATTTCTGGAGCTCTTCCTCCTTGTTTACTAGATAGTCACTCAGGACTTGTATCTTTTTAAATTTCTCAGCCATTTCATCATCTACAAAACGGACAGAGTTCATGTCAATGTTTATAGACCGCTTGATCCTTCGGCCTCCGGATTCCTCCATCCCTTTCCAGTTTCTAAAAGATTCTGAAACCAGTGCATATGTTGGTACAGTAGCAATGGTTTTATCCCAATTCTGAACCTTGACCGTATTCAGAGATATGTCAATTACAGGTCCATCAGCATTATGGCTTGGCATTGCGATCCAGTCTCCAGGTTTAACCATCTTATTGGCTGAAAGCTGAATACTTGCTACAAATCCCAGGATAGTGTCCCTGAAGACCAGTATCAGGACCGCGGCCATCGCTCCTAGTCCAGTCAGCAGTTTGTTGGGCGATTCTTTCGCCAGTACTGCGATGATCATGATTATGGCAATAAAATATATAATGATCTTTACTACCTGTACATATCCTTTTATCGGTCTGCCTTCAGAAACAGGCATGGTAAGGTAAATTTGATGGAGGGCATTAATGAATGAATCAATGGCCAGGAGTAGAATAATGATAATAGAGATGAGTGCAAGCCTTGTGACAATATCACTCAGCACAGGATAATCGGAGAAAATAAATTCTGCAGTGCCGTAAATCAGAAGACCGGGGACAATATGGGCAATTTTATGAAAAACTCTCTGCTGGAGAAGAATGTCGTCAAGTTTAGTTTTGGTTTTGCGAACCAACTTTGTAATTCCGGATATAATGATCTTACGTGTTATCAGATCCGCCAGGATGGCCAGTGAGAAAATGATTACCGCAACAATGATAGTCCGGGTAGCTATTCCAATTCCCTCAGGCATATTGGTAGTCAACAGCTGCTCCAGTTTATCCACCCACTGTGTAATAAAATTCATGGTTTAAAAGGTTAATTTGCATTTTGGTATCAGGCACCATCAAACAAATTTATTAAATATTCCGGGAGTCTGTAAAAAAACAACCTCCCTGCCATAATCCCTTACCAGGAATTACAACAGGGAGGAAGCAGGAAATGTTTAACCCTAATTAATTATTTCCGTTTACCTTTTTGCTCAGGAAAAAGGCGGCGACCAGCGCTATGCCAGCAAACAGGAAGATTGACGCAGGAAATGCTACATCATCATCCATTCCGGCACTTTCCAGGGCTGCCCCACTGAGCACGCCAAGGGCTACACCAATAGCGAGAACCCCGACTGTCAGGATCCATTTTCCTGATTTTTCTGATCTCTCAGATTTCGGTCCAAAGAATATTGAGGCTTCAGCCCCTTTTTCAATAAGCGCCATACGCTCCTTATTCCTGGAGCTATAGTATAAATAGAAAATACCAAAAATTACCAAGAATATAACAACCGGAACAATTACTTCACCTGCATTCATGATTTTTAAGATTTAGTTAATAAATTTGAATTCAATCTTAAGACGCTGGTTTTTTATACCGGTTACAACTTGTAACCAGATTCTCATTTTAGCGTCATAGTTATGGTGGAACATCAGCAAGACAATATTTACATCACCAAAGTTCTTGAAGGAGACCGTAATGCATTTGCATATCTGGTCGATAAATATAAAACGATGGTATATTCTCTTGCGCTAAGGCTGGTAAAAGACAGGGAAGAGGCTGAGGAGATATCACAGGATGCATTTATAAAGGCGTATCAGTCTCTTGCCAGCTTTAAAGGGAAAGCAAAATTTTCCAGCTGGTTGTATAGGATTGTTTATAATACAGCCATCTCAAGATTGAGACAACAACCAGCCGGCAGAGTTTCTTTGGATGAGCCCAATATATCGGATACGCTATATTTGGAGAGCAAAGAGAATTATGACACACTTTCAGCAGATGAGCGTAAAAAATATCTGGAAAAGGCACTGGATTCCCTGGATAGAGATGAAAAAATGTTTGTAATTTTGTATTATTATGAGGAGAAGGACCTGGATGAGATTGCATCAATTGCCGGGTTAACCAAAACTAACACCAAGGTTAAATTATTCAGAGCCAGGAAAAAGATGTTGACGGTGTTACAGAGTTATTTAAAAGAAGAAATATATAATCTGTTATGAGTGCAAGAGTAATAAAAGAAGACCAACTCATCTCCGGGATCATGAAGGATTTTGAGATGAGTAATCCACCAGCGGACTTTACATCAAACGTAATGGACCGTATAGAGCTTGAGTCAGTAACACCTGTATTCATGAGCAAACCTCTAATCAGCATGGCCGGTTGGATTGGGATTAGCATTCTAGTTATTGTCCTGTTCTTGATAATTATAACCGGATCAAGCGGTGAACCTTCTTCACAGAGCTGGTTGTCTGAGAACCTGGGCTGGAATTTCAGCCTGCCACAGATAAACCTGGAAAAGTTGCATTTCATTGATTTCAGTAATTCCACCCTGACATGGATAATCCTTGGTTCTGGAGGGATTATGTTACTTGTCCTAATTGAGAAATGGTTCGAGGGAAACCGGTTTAGACAGACTTTATTTCTCTAACTCTTTTTGGTCATAATACTGAAGAGCAGCAGGTTATAGAACAATCAATGGCCCTGTAATACCACTCCTCTCTGCTCAATGCATCAAATATGTCATTTGATCTCCAAGCAGTTAGTGTTTTTTTTTTAGTTTTACGCCTTAATACTCCTGAACACGCTATATTGTGAGTGAATTTTCGGTTGAGGAAATTATAGAGGGGATCAAGGCCCGCGATAACTGCGTATTGCAATATATCTATAAAAACTATTATCCTACCGTTCACCACTTTATTATTACCAATAGCGGATCTCCCGATGATGCAAAGGACATTTTCCAGGAATGCATCATTATTATTTTTCGCAAAGTTAAAGAACAGGAACATTTCCTACTGAATAGCAGCTTTAAGACATTTATCTATTCTATTGCCAGACATGTCTGGTTGAAGCACCTCAGGAACCAGAAGTATGAGGATCAAAAGATCCAGGACCAGCAAAGTTTTATTGAACTTAAAGATGAGCCATTTAAAGTCAGCAATGAAGATCTGAAAATGACCCTTTACCAGAAGTACTTTAAACAACTCCCTGAAGACTGCCAGAACATCCTGAAACTAACAGCAAGAGACATCCCCCAGAAAGAAATTGCACAGGCACTGAACTTTAAGAGCGAGAATTACGTGAAGAAAAGGAAACATAATTGCAAGGACAAGCTTATTGAGATGATAAAGAAGGATCCGCAGTATCCGGATCTATGGGATGAAACTGATACCTAGCATGAAAACGTTTAAATCAGGGAACGATGAAATAATTTCAGGATAATAAAGAATCGGGCTTGAAAGCTTCTCTACCTTTAATTATTCTTTGTTTCCGGATGTAGAGTAATAATCCCAAAGCCCCGATCAATACAATAGCACCAAGCCAGTAGAGGTAGCTTAAATTCTTTTTGAATAAGGGACTGGAATCACCGATCACAACGTAAGTTGACCAGAAATATGGATGGGCTTTTAGATTATCAGCGTTCTTAAGGAAATCCAATTTAGCTTCACGCAGTGCCTCTGCCTTTGATCTGCCTCGTTTTAATGATTTGTAAAAATCTTCCATCAGGCGGGCCCCAGACTTATCAGAAACTTCCCAGAGCGTCATTACAATACTTGGACAACCAGCATACATAAATCCCCTGGCAAGACTCATTACGCCTTCTCCTTTCAAGAGTTTCCCAAATCCTGTTTTACAAGAACTTAAGACTGCCAAACGAGCATTAAATTGCATATTATAGATTTCATAGGTATTAAGATAACCATCTTCCAATACATCGACATCTTGTGTAAATGCTAAATTTGAATACATTGGATCTTCATTATCAATAATTGTATGCATCGCCAAATGTAGAATATCGAAGAATTCAGCATTCTGTTTAAAATTACTTTCTGTTGCTTCTTCATCAGTAAATACCTCACCAGTGATCTGTCGGGATATCATTTTAACTTCATCCTTTACTCCAGGAATAGGTATTAGGTTTTCTCTATAACTATCTAAATATCCTTTCTCGATATAGCTAATTGATGAATCTAGGAAGTTAGAATAATCTGGTGCAAAAGCTAATAATCCTTCATTTGCTATTGATTTCTTGTTCTGTGTTTCTTGAAGAAGCGATGCTGAATATGCATAGCTAATTGCATGATCTCGAACTAGGTAGGGAAGATTTCGGTAATTTGGGGTATTTGAAAATACGGGATATGTAATTAAGGATTCAAAGGGAACATAGGAAAGCATACCATCAGGGATTATGATTAACGAGTTTTCTAAGATGGTACTAATACAAGATTCAATAAGAGTAAGATATAACTGATACGAAGCTGTACAAAATTTAATTAAATAAAAA
>RCNC010001395.1_pt1 | contig 20941 bp, 16 predicted proteins | sample 2041301 | NCBI WGS metagenome assembly RCNC01 (sample SAMN09708231, study PRJNA481090) | Marine sediment metagenome, whole genome shotgun sequencing project. | biome: marine sediment; feature: ocean; material: sediment; isolation source: Sewage treatment plant 13A marine sediment (STP13A) ...
CAGGGCAAGGTGGAGGCGAAGGACCGGGTCCTCGATATGGTGACTAAAATGGATGAACTGGGCTTTGGAAATTGCACCAATACAGGCGCTTGCGAAGCCGAATGCCCCAAAGGAATCAAGCTCACCAATATTGCACGTCTGAACAGGGAATATTTCACTGCGATGGTCTAATCGACTAACGTCCTTCTCCTCAATTCACAGGTGAGTCAGCCATGAAGTAACAAGACAGTGGCATTTGTACCTGATGTGCCTATAAATATTTACATAGTAAAGATTTTCAGCACAAGGGGATAAATGCCACTGTCTTATTTATACTTTCATTGTTTGCTCCACCTCTTCCACGGTTTTGGGGATGGGTGTTCCCAGTACCTTGCTTCCTGTATCGGTGATGAGTACATCATCTTCGATCCTGACTCCGCCGAATCCACGGTACTTCTCTACCTGATCGAAGTTGATGAATTGTGCGTGCTTTTGTTCCCCTTTCCACTGGTCAATCAGGGCAGGGATGAAATAGCAACCAGGCTCGTTGGTAATGACAAAACCAGGTTCCAGTTCACGTCCCAGTCTCAGATAGGCAATCCCAAACTGTTCGCTTCGTTTCAGCGACTCGCTGTAACCCACATTATTTTCGCCCAGTCCCTCCATATCATGAACATCCAATCCAAGCATATGACCCAGTCCGTGCGGAAAGAACAGCGCATGGGCCCCAGCTGCCACGGCTTCATCCAGATCGCCTTTCATAAGACCCAGCTCTTTTAGTCCACCCGCTATAATCCGGGCAGCCATCAGATGAACCTCCCTGTAGGTCCGACCGGGTATGGATGCCTTGATGGTTTCCGTATTAGCCTTTAGCACGATGTTATAAATATCGCTTTGCTGTGTAGAGAATTTCCCTCCCACAGGAAAGGTCCTGGTAATATCGCTGGCATAACACATGGCTGTCTCTGCACCCGCATCACAAACTACCATTCTTCCTTCCCGAAGCTCATTGCCGTGATAGTGATTGTGCAAAGTCTGACCATCCATACTTAATATGACCGGAAAAGAGACAGGGCCTCCATGGGAAAGTGCGATCCCCTCGATGGCTCCGGCCAACTCCCGTTCATAATTGCCGGGATAAGCCATCTTCATGGCTGTGGTATGCATAATCGCGGCCACATCCACTGCTTTCTCAATCTCACTGATCTCATACTGATCCTTGATGGAACGTAGCTTCACCACCGCTGCAATTAGTTCCTGCGACACCAAGTTCTTTACGCCTTCGTAATTCACTCCCATCAGCTCCGCCAGTGCTACCATATGATCGCCCCGATATGGAGGAAGCAGGTGTACTTTCCGTCCCGATTTCAATGCCTGCTTCAGAACGTCGCCAAGCTCTTTCAGGGATGCAGAAGATTCAATCCCAACTCCAGCAGCCAGATCGTTTACTGCGGGCTGCTCTCCCATCCAGATAATATCATCAATGTCGAAATCATTGCCATAGACTGTATCCTTGTCATTGTCCACATCGCACACGCCGTAAAAGCCGGGTTTGTCGATCCCGAAAAAATATAAAAAGCTGCTATCCTGCCTAAAGTGGTAGGTATTGGCCCTGTAATTCATGGAACTCTCTTCATTACCGGGAATCAGGATGATTCCATTACCAAGCTCTTCGCGCAACATCTTTCTTCGTTGCCAGTAAACCTCTTTTGCAAACATAATTCTCGTTGTTTTTTGTAAAGATTTCGATAAGAAATTAAATTTAGCCTCATTTTTTGATAAATGGCAAGATACGAGCAACAAGTTTTTCTTAATCCGGGTCCTTTTCAGGGTAATTCAGGACGAAAATCCTTAGCGAAACAAGGTTCTGTTCCAATTTTGTAACCTTTTCAAAACCAAAGCGTAAAAAAATGCGAAGAGTGTCGTATAGCTTTATGTTTTTTACATATTCGCACTTTGAAAGCCATTTACTAACCAATAGTCAACAATTTTACTACCATGCCCTATCGTCGTTTACCCAACACGGACTCTGCCCGCATGAAATCTCTGAAGTCTGCCTATGAAAAAGGGAAGGCCCTTCCTCCTTTTCAACTGGCGTTCAGCGCAAACTCCTTCCGGAAGATGCAGATGTTGCTTCCCCAGTTTGAAAATGCCATCAGCGAACATAAAAATTCCCTGAATCTCCAGGCAGAAAAGAATAAAGAGTACCAGAAGCGTCTGAAAAAGGTAAAGCTCTATATATCTCATTTCATACAGGTGGTGAACCTGTCCATTTCCAGAGGGGACCTGACTCCTGAAACCAGGAATTATTTCGCATTGGGAGAAGATGAAAGGAAAGTTCCTTCTCTCTCTTCTGAAGAGGATGTGGTCTGGTGGGGAGAACAACTGATCAAAGGGGAGCAACATAGACGCAACAAAGGGAAGAACCCTATTACCAATCCCACCATTGCTATTGTAAAGGTCCATTTCGACAAATTTAAGGAGTATCACAACTATCAGAAAAGCCTGAAAGACCGGAGTCAGCGTGCACAGGAACAATTGAACGAAAGGCGCTCGCAGATAGATGGTGTGATTCAGCAGATCTGGAACGAGGTGGAACATACTTATAGCGATCTTCCCGAAGAAATGCGCAGGGAAAAGGCCGGGGAATACGGCCTTATCTATGTATTCAGGAAAAATGAATTAAGTAATGCTACCCTTTTTCAATCTCCCCGGATTGAGGAGATCGGGTTGTAAATCTTTCTGTCTGATAATACCAGAGTACCGCGAAAAGTAAAAATAGTGCCAGGCTGACTACCGCTGCCACTGGGATCAGTGTACTTGTTCCAATCTCTTCAAGCATGTCATCGGCACTTCCCCTGGAATTGAAATAGTAATAGATCACCCCCATGGCATTATTCACAAAGTGGGCCAGGATGGGATACCAGATTGATTGTCCATAGTACATCAGGTAGCCCAGGACCAATCCAAGTACAAATCTCGGCAGGAAGGAGAAGAACTGAAAGTGAAAGGCACTGAAAAGCAGGGCAGTGATCAGGATGGCCAGATGGGGGTTTTTAATCATCTGGGTCATTAACCTTTGAATCAATCCCCTGAATATCAACTCCTCTCCCACTGCAGCTATTACGCCAATCATCAACAGGTTCATCAGGAGTCCGCCAAAGCTTTTGGTGGCTGTAAAAGCCACCATCATCTCTTCCGCTGTACTCTCCAGTGTGCGAAGCAACTGGTCCAGTGCCCTTATGGGTATCTCCATCTTAAGGTTAATCTCGGCCATGTAATTAATAAAGGGGATCACCGAAACCATCATCAGGATAACCAGCAACATGGGGGCCATCCCGGTAGGATTCTTGAATTTGTAGTAGGAGAAGAGATCCCCATCAAAAAGGTAGGAAAAGAGAAATGCAGGTATGATGAAGGTCCCCACAGAACCCAGCATCTGTATCATTTTTGAGGCTGCTACATAGCGGGAGTCTTCATAAGCTCCCAGTGCCAGAACATCAGAAACACTAAACCCATATATCCATGCAGCCAGAAATGCACCCAGGAATTGAAAGGCTAATCCCAGGATAAACAGGATTACCACGGAGAAAAGAAACTTCTCGGCAGGCCTCATTCCAGCAAGTAATGCGTTCTTCGGCATGATTTTTTGTAATTTTGCGCGGACTTAAGGCACAAAGAAAGCAATTTGCACACTTAGTTCCTACAATAGTTGTACACCATGCGCATAGGAGATCTTGATCTTGGAGACCAGCCACTTTTTCTTGCACCCATGGAGGATATCACCGATCCTTCATTCAGATATCTGTGCAAGAAATTTGAGGCCGATATGATGTACACCGAGTTTATTTCGTCGGACGGACTCATCAGGGATGGTGCAAAGAGTGTGAAGAAACTGGACATATATGACTACGAGCGACCTATGGGAATTCAACTCTATGGCCATCTTGTGGAGTCCATGGTGGAGGCCACCCACAGGGCGGTTGAAGCCAGACCCGATGTAATCGATATTAACTATGGCTGTCCGGTACGCAAGATCGCCAACCGGGGAGCCGGGGCTGGCCTGCTTGCAAACATCCCCCTGATGATGGAGATGACCAGGGCCATTGTGGAGGCCTCTCCCATTCCTGTCACCGTTAAAACCAGGCTGGGCTGGGATGATAATAATAAAATCATTGTAGAGGTGGCTGAGCAACTGCAGGACCTGGGGATCAGCGCACTCACCATCCATGGACGCACCCGCGCCCAGATGTATAAAGGGACGGCTGACTGGACCTTAATTGGGGAGGTGAAAAAGAATCCCAGGATGCAGATACCCATTGTGGGGAACGGGGATATCACCTCTGCGGTGGAGGCCAGGCAGGCCTTTGACCAATACGGGGTAGATGGCATAATGATCGGCCGGGCAGCTGTAGGAAAACCGTGGCTGTTCAAACATATCAAACACTATCTGCTAACAGGGGAGCTGCTGCCAGAACCCACAGTTGCAGAAAAGGTGGATATGGCCCGAATGCAGTTTGAAAAATCACTGGAATTAAAAGCAGGACCGGTTGGGATTTATGAAATGCGCAGGCACTTTTCCAACTACTTCAAAGGGCTCCCCCACTTCAAAGAGATGCGTCTGAAACTGCTCACCACCCTGGATGTGGACGAGATTTTTTCGCTGCTGGAACAGGTCAGGGAGCAATATGGTGATGAGCGACCGGAGATAGCCGGTAGCTTCTGGGATAAGTAAGGCACTTACTCCTGATCGCTGCGCCTTGGATAGTCCAGGTTGTAGTGCAAGCCCCTGCTTTCTTTCCGGGCATGTGCCATTTTAATAACCAGGTATCCTACGTTCAACAGGTTCCGGAGCTCACAGATCCGCTGAGAGACTTATAAAGTTCTTCCGTTTCCCTGTAGATAATCTCCAATCGGGCAGTGGCCCTTTCCAAACGGAGGTCAGAACGGACAATCCCCACATAATTACTCATGATTTGCTTGACCTCTTTCAGATTCTGTGTGATCAGCACCATCTCTTCCGGATGGGTGGTCCCACTGTCGTCCCAGTCAGGGATATGATCCGCAAACCCGTAATCTTTAGCATGTAAGGCTGCATGTTTAACCGCCCGATCCGCATAAACAATCGCCTCTATCAGCGAGTTGGATGCGAGCCGGTTTGCTCCATGAAGTCCGGTGGAAGAAACTTCCCCCACTGCATAGAGCCGCTTGATCCAGGTCTGGCCATCCATATCCACTTTTACCCCGCCACACATATAATGGGCTGCGGGAACTACCGGGATCAGGTCCTTAGTGATGTCAATACCCAGCGACATGCATTTCTCTGAAATATTTGGGAAATGCGCCTTCAGCTCACTTCCATTCAGGTGGGAGGTATCCAGATAGACAAATTCATGTCCGTGGACCTTCATTTCGTTATCAATGGCCCTGGCCACCACATCCCTGGGAGCCAGACTTCCACGTTTATCATATTTATCCATGAATTTTTCACCCAGCTGATTGCGAAGAATTCCGCCATAACCACGCATGGCCTCAGTGATCAGGTAAGAGGGAGTTTCACCCGGATTGTATAGGGAGGTGGGGTGAAACTGCACGAATTCCATGTTTTCGATAATGCCCTTGGCCCTGTATACCATGGCCACTCCATCGCCGGTGGCAATGGTTGGGTTGGTGGTGGTGGAATAGAGATTACCAGCTCCCCCGGACGCAAGCAGGGTCGTTTTTGAAAGAATCCTGTGCACCTGTTCAGTCTCCAGGTCCAATACATAGGCGCCGTAGCACTCGATATTGGATAAATGACGCTTGACCAGCTTCCCCAGGTGGTGCTGCGTGATCAGGTCCACCGCAAAATGATTCTCAAGCAGCTCAATTTTTGGGTGCTTACGTACCTGTATTGAAAGAGCACGCTGGATCTCCTGTCCTGTATTGTCTTTGTGATGCAGAATCCGGTGTTCGGAATGTCCACCTTCACGAGCCAGGTCGTACTTCCCGCTGGATTGCTTATCAAATTTGGTCCCCCATTGAATCAGTTCCCGAATCTGGTCCGGCCCCTCTCTGACCACCATCTTCACCACCTCTTCATTGCAGAGATGATCTCCTGCCACCAGGGTATCCTCCACATGTTTCGCATGGCTATCGGGCTCATAGGTTACAGCGGCAATCCCCCCCTGGGCATAGCGTGTATTGGTCTCTTCCATTTCCGCTTTGGAAATCAGGCAAACCGTACCATGCGATGCCGCCTTCAACGCAAAACTTAATCCCCCCAGACCGGAGCCAATTACCAGAAAATCATACTTTTTCTCCATGAAGCTTGCCCTCTTATTTAGGAACAAATATAGGAAATAACCCTTTTTCATGTACTTTTGTGATTCTGTTAAATTAAAATAGAAGAATCAATGGCCCAGGAGGATCTTTTTAAGAAGTTGGTAGCCCACTGCAAGGAGTATGGATATGTATTTCAATCCAGTGAAATTTATGACGGATTGGCTGCTGTTTATGACTACGGTCAGTATGGTGTTGAACTGAAGAACAACATCAAAAAATACTGGTGGGACTCACTGGTCCGGCTGCACGAAAACGTGGTGGGACTAGACTCTGCCATCTTTATGCACCCCACCATCTGGAAAGCATCGGGACATGTGGATGCCTTTAACGATCCGCTTATCGACAACAAGGATTCCAAAAAACGTTACCGGGCCGATGTGCTTATTGAAGATCAGATGGCCAAATACGAGGCCAAGATTAAAAAAGAGGTGGAGAAGGCAAAAAAGCGCTTTGGAGACTCCTTCGACGAAGCCCAGTTTGTCAGCACCAACCCGAGGGTAATGGCCAACCAGGAGAAACGGGACAAGCTGCATGGGCGTTTTGTGAAGGCCCTGAACGATTCCGACCTGGTGGAGCTGAGGCAGATCATTGTGGACGAAGAGATCGTATGTCCCATGTCCGGATCAAAGAACTGGACCGATGTGAGACAGTTTAACCTGATGTTCTCAACCGAAATGGGCTCTACCTCCGAGAGCGCCAACAAGATTTATCTTCGCCCCGAAACAGCTCAGGGCATCTTTGTAAACTACCTGAACGTACAAAAATCAGGCAGGATGAAGATTCCCTTTGGGATTGCACAGATAGGGAAAGCTTTCAGAAATGAGATTGTGGCCAGGCAGTTCATCTTCAGAATGCGTGAATTTGAACAGATGGAGATGCAATTCTTTGTCCCCCCGGGCTCTGAACTGGAGTGGTTCGAGACCTGGAAAGAGACCCGCATGAAGTGGCACCGTGCCCTGGGATTCGGAGATGAGAAATACCGTTTCCACGATCATGATAAGCTGGCCCACTATGCCAATGCAGCCACCGATATTGAATTTGATTTCCCCTTTGGTTTTAAAGAGGTGGAAGGGATTCATTCCCGTACCGATTTCGACCTGGGAAGTCACCAGGAATACTCCGGGAAAAAACTGCAGTATTTCGATCCGGAAACCAACAAGAACTATGTCCCCTATGTGGTTGAAACCTCCATCGGCGTGGACAGAATGTTCCTCCAGATAATATCTGCAGCCTATACTGAAGAGACCATCACCAAAGAGGACGGATCAACCGACTCCAGGGTGGTATTGAAACTGCCCCCCGCTCTGGCGCCTGTAAAACTGGCGGTCTTCCCGCTGACCAAAAAGGATGGTCTTCCCGAGAAAGCACGCACGATTATGCATGAACTGAAGTTTGAATTTAACTGTCAGTACGAGGAGAAGGACTCCATCGGGAAAAGATACCGGAGGCAGGATGCAATCGGGACTCCATTTTGTATTACCATAGATCATCAAAGCCTGGAAGACGATACCGTAACCATCCGTCACCGCGACACCATGAAACAGGATCGCATCCATTGGACCAAGCTTCAGGAGATCATCCAGGAGAGGGTGAGTATGAGAAAACTCTTTGAAACCATTGCTGAATAAAATCTGATTATGAAAGATGCTCTGATCGAATCCCTGAAGAAGTTTGCTAAATCGCACCTGATTATTCTACTTGGCTTCCTGGCTCTGGCCCTGGCATATATGAGCCCTGTATTGGATGGAAAGGTGCTATCTCAGCACGACATGACCCAGTCTGAAGGGGTACGACAGGAGTTAACAGCCTATCAGGAAGAAACAGGTGAATCTTCCCAGTGGACCAATTCATTATTTTCGGGGATGCCCTCCTTTCATGTGGGTCCAACCGGGGCAAGGACAACCATATTCAGAGAAATAGCAAAAGTGACTCGATTTGGAGCCGGAATGTCCCATCCCATTGCCATTCTCTTTGCCTACCTGGCCTGTTTTTATATTCTTCTGCTCACCCTGCGTGTCTCTCCATGGCTAAGTGCCATTGGAGCCATCGCATTTGCTCTATCCTCATACAATCTGATTATCCTGCAACCCGGTCATATCAGTAAGGCCTACGCCATTGCATTTATGGCGCCGGTTGTGGCAGGGATTCTGCTAACCTACAGAGGTAAGTACCTGGTTGGTGGACTGATTTTTTTGCTGGGACTGGGGATTGAATTATACTACAACCACCTGCAGATTACCTACTACCTGGTGCTATTATCGGTCATCATCGTCCTCTCCAAAGGAGTGTTCGCCATCATCGAAAAACAGTTGCGGAAATTTATGACCGCCTCCGGAGTACTTTTGATCGTAGCGCTGCTGGCACTGCTTCCCAACATATCTACTTTCTGGACCAATTACGAGATCGCCAAACAGAGTATCAGGGGAACGCCGGAGCTTACTGCAAACCAGGAGAACCAGACTTCTGGGCTGGACAGGGATTATGCCCTGAGCTATAGCTATGGAAAGGCAGAAACCTTCTCCCTGATGATTCCCTTTATGACCGGAGGAAGAACCGGAGCCCTGGGTGGAAATGAAAAAGCCATGGAAAAGGTGAGTCCGCAACTTAAGGAAACTGTTGCCGGATCGAACCAGTACTGGGGAGCAAAGGCATCCACGGCAGGCGATAATTATTCGGGTGCCATTGTGGTGTTTTTCTTTGTACTGGGGCTCCTGCTTATCAAAGGACCCATGCGCTGGTGGATAATCATCAGTAGCCTGCTCTCCATTATGCTGGCCTGGGGCAGTAATTTCCCAGCACTTTCCCACTTCTTTCTGGATCATGTTCCATTTTATAACAAGTTCAGGACTGTAGAGATGACCCTGGTCATTGTCTGCTTCAACATCCCCTTACTGGCCTTTCTGGCCATTGACCGGATCCTGAAGGAGCCGGATCTGATCCTGGCAAACAAGAAACAGTTCCTGATGGCCTTTGGGCTTACCGGGGGACTTTCCCTGATATTTTTCCTGATCCCCGGCCTGTTTAACTTCTTTACGGAGCGGGAGGAACTGATGTTTAATCAGCAGCTACAGGAGGCAAATGTCCAGTATGCAACTCAGTTCAGACAGTTTATGGACGAACTGGAGGCAGCAAGGATTTACATTTTCAGGCACGATGCCATCCGCAGCTTTATACTTATTTCACTGGCCTTTGTACTTACCTGGTACTTTGCCAGCAAGAAGCTGAAAATGGCCTGGTTCCTGGCAGGGCTTGCGTTACTTGTCACGCTGGACCTCTGGTTAATTGACCAACGTTACCTGAACAAGGATAATTTCGTATCCAAAAGACAACAGGAAAGCACCATGGCCATGACCAAGGCCGATGAGCTTATCCTTCAGGATCCGGACATCCATTACCGGGTTGCCAACCTGACTGTAAACCCCTGGGCGGATGGAACGACCTCTTACCACCATAAATCTATTGGAGGATATCACGGCATAAAAATGAGGAGGTACCAGGATCTGATTAATGTCTACATGTCACAGGGTTTTCAGAATATCATTGGGGTTTTGAATGCACAACCCAGCTCTGTACAGCTGGATTCTGTCCTGGCTGAACAACAGGTACTGAACATGATTAATACCAAGTATTTTATCCTGAATCCATCCTCCCAGCCCCTCAGAAATACGCATGCCATGGGCCATGGCTGGCTGGTGAATGATATCAAACTGGTTGATAATGCCGATGAGGAGTACCTGGCACTTGGGAATACAGATCTTACCAGGGTGGCAATCGTGGACAAGAGGTTTGAAGCGATGGTAACGGAGAATCTCAAGCATGAAGAAGCTTCCGGAACAGTGGAACTGACAGAATACCGGCCAAACCATATGCGCTATGAAGTAAGTCTGGATCAAAGTTCACTGGTGGTCTTTTCCGATATATATTATGAAGGAGGCTGGAAGGCAAGCATCGACGGCGAGCCGGTTCCGCATTTAAGGGCCAACTACATATTACGTGCCCTGCCGGTGGATGCGGGAACGCATATTGTTGAGTTTGAATTTGTTTTTGAACCTTTCGAAAAAGGGGAAAAAGTATCACTGGCCGGATCGATCCTGGTACTACTGGTGTTACTGGGAGGGCTTACTTACCAGGTGTATACAGGGATGAGCAGTAAACAAGAAGGATAATTTCAGATGGATGACTTACAGATATTTAAGAGCCTTCAGGAAGCTGTCGATAAGGATGATGGCGAACTGGCGGCATGGAGTCAAAACACTCTAAAAGAAGGAAACAAGCGACGGTACATCTTTGACCAGGAACTTTTAGCCAGCCATTATGAATCCGGCAGAATCCTGGAAATCGGCTCAGCACCCTATCATTTAACCTACATCCTGACCCGGAAAGATTTTGATATCACTGGAATTGATATAGCTCCTGAAAGACAGGCTTCATTCATTTCTGACAACCATCTGAACGTAGTTAAGTGTGATATTGAATCAGAGCCTCTGCCCTTTCAGGACGGCACCTTTCACTACATTATCTTCAACGAAGTTTTCGAACATCTAAGGATCAATCCTATCCGTACCCTAAGGGAGATCAACAGGGTTTTGCACCCAGAAGGAAAACTGGCGATCTCAACTCCCAACCTCTATTCCATCCGGACTATAATTCTGTTCTTTCTGGGCAGAGGTTTCGATAATCCTTACGAGGAATTCGAAAAACTGGAAACCCTCCATCATATGGGGCACGTCAGGGAATACTCAATAAGACAGATGAGGGAATTCCTTGTAAAGACCGGATTTAATCCGATAGCCTCCTGGAGAAAATCCTATGGCTTGTTGAGAGGATTATTGACCCCCTTCAATCTCGTGCGAAAGCTGATTCCGGGATTTCATGCTGCTCAATATCATATCTGTAAAAAAACATGAGAATCCATAATTTTACAGCGGAACAACTATACTGGTATGTTGAGTTTGGAAGGCCCAGGCGGAAGATTTCCGTGGATGAACTAAAACAAAGTCTGGACCAGATAGACCGGCCTGTGTTTTTTCTTTCTACCGGGAGGACGGGGACCCAGTGGTTCGCTAACCTGTTCTCAAAGGCTGAAGGCCTGAAGGCTTACCATGCACCCTCCCCTGATCTTTCGGCCCAGAACGTTTTTGCCTATAAGTTGCATAAAAACAGCAGCTTCGATAAAGAGCAGGTGAATGAAATTCTGAATCATATATTTCTGGCGGGAAGGGAGGCCTACCTCAGGTACAGTTTCAAAAGTATGCGCAGGTACCTCGAAACGAATAACCATATTACCTTTTTTGCACATTCCATTGCGGAACTTTTACCGCAGGCAAAATTTGTACACATCCACCGCCATCCTGGTGATTTTGTAAGCTCGGGCCTCAAGCGAAACTGGTATAGTCAGGATGGAGAAGGAACAAGGCAGATCACTCCGGTGGCGGACCAGGACAAAGCAGATTGGTCCTCATACAGTGAGCTCGGGAAAATTGCGTGGTTGTGGAAGGAGACGAATTCGTATATCGAGACATTTAAGCAAAATATTTCTCCTGAAAGGATTCATACCTTCAATTTCTCTTCCATGGATGCGGATTCATTGCGTCTATTAATAGAATTTACAGAGACCCGGATTAGTGAAAACCGCATTAGAAAAGAGATTAACCACAGGCTGAACGATCAGCGTTTCCAATCGTCGGAAAAATATTCCAACTGGCCGGAAGTCGACAGGCAGCTCCTGGCAGACATTTGCAATCCCCTGGCAACACAGTACCAATACAAGCTCTGATACTCCCTATCCTGCCACGAGATCTGTCCCTGGTTATTTTTTGCTATCCCGTCTTAAAAAACTTTTGTATAATCCTAAGAGTGAATTATTCAGGTCGCCGGATATCCTGAGGGCCAGGATTGGTATCATATAAAGCAACAGAACCATGGTGCATATTATCGCTGTTCGCAGAAGCCAATGCCCGATTCCCTGTAAATAATGACCGGCCAAAAGGGAGACCAATAACAGTCCAATCACCACAAGAAACTTGTAATTAAAGGGTTGCATCTTGAATTTCACATATAGAAATATGACCCTGGTCAGATTAAATATTACATTGGAAACAAGCGCAGCTATTGCCGCTCCGGTAATCCCCCACATGGGTATGAAAACAATGTTTGTGATCACTACCACTACAAGCAAAATCAAAACGAACAGGGCCTGGTATCTGTAATATCGGGATGAAGTGATGATGAATCCATTCAATCCCGTACCCATCAGGATTACACCGGACAGGGAAATAAAAAATATGACCCACTTTCCTGCTTCATATTCCTGAGGAATCAGCATGAAAACAATGTCAACATTCAGCCAGACCAGGAGGAAAATAAGCCCGGCAAATATTAACTGGTTGAGACTGCTTTTGGTATAAATGGTCCTGATGGTGTCCGTGTCATTTTTCTTCCAGCTTTCGGCCAGGATTGTAGTAGCTATCTTCGAAAGGGGTCTGGCAGGGAGGGTGATGATGGTTCCAAAGAGGAAAGCAATGGAGTAGATTCCGGTCGCTTCAAGATCAATCAGGCGATTAATCATGATCTTATCAATATTGGATATGATCAGTGTACCCATCCCCCCTATCAAGCCAAACAGACTTACATCTACAAGGGATCTCCGCATATCTTTATTCACAAACCCCGGATCTGCACTTAGGTTAAATTGACGCGTTCTGTAGAGCAAAATGATTAAACCCAGGGCCGGTATGGAGAAGATAATAAAATAGAAATTCAGAAATAAACTGAAACTAAAAGCAAGCCAGGCGTAGAGCAAAATCAAAAAAAGATTTAGAAGCCTGAAAATAAATTCCTTAAGGAACAATCCAACGACAGCATTATAGATCAGCTTATGTAAGCTGTCAAAAAAGGTAAACAGTAATGTCGCAACCGTAAAAGGGATAATTAAATAGGCATATCTGGCAAAAAGAATGGACTTCTCGGTATTGTTGTCCACGATTTTGCCCTTGAAAAGGAAGTAATAGAAGAAAATGATAATAATTCCGACCGACAGATATAATAAGCCTAAACGAAGGAATCCATGATGACGGGTTTTATTATCCCTGAAATAGGGAAATAACCTGACGCATACACTATTAATTCCAAGGCTTCCAACCTGAGCCAGAATGGCGGATATGGCGATAAGGAGGGTAATCACTCCAATCTCTTCTGGCTCCATTAATCTTGGCCACAAAATCCCAACTGTGAGAAAGCCAACTGCAACCCCCAGGTACGAAAAGAAGCTACCTTTAATGGTTTGTTTTCCAATTATGCCCACACTGACTATATTTATGGCTGGAATTGAGAAAGGAAAGCAAGTTAAATAATATATATGAAAGGCTGGCTTACAGATTCGCAAAAACAGTTTATCCTGGAACACCTGGGGCATCATGCTGCACTGAGAGAGGATATAACTGACTTATTCTGCTTTGAGAAACTTGTCCCGGAGAAGGAAGCCTGCATTCAGTTCAACACTTCATCTGACCCTCTGGATCTGGACAGGGTGATATGGATTGATGAGCTACCTGTGCTGTACCCGGTCTCTGATCAACCCGGCACTTTTTATACCATCGATGGAAACAACCTGATCTTCCACCACGACCTTCTAAAGTCCGCTTTTCACCTTCTGTCTGGCTATGAAGAGTTCAGAAATAACTCGTCCGATCAGTTTGGAAGATTTCCCTACAAAGAATCGATTCAATATAAACTGGGTATCATCGGCAAACCTGTAGTCAATTACTATTTCGAAATTCTTCTGGAAGGAATTGGTGAATTCGCCCGGAAAAACAGCATTCCCTTTAAACGGAATCCGGTTTTTAAGCGGCCAGTGCTGATGCTTAGTCACGATATTGATAGAATCAATGGCTATAGCTATTTTGAAACCGGGTTCAGGATCAAGCAGTTTTTGGGGCTTTCCAGCACCACCATGAGCCGGAAAAACCATTTCAAAGATGCTCTTGTATCGCTCTATCATTTCCTGAATCCATTCTCTAAAAAAGATCCTTTCTGGACCTTTGACTCCCTGATGAACTGGGAAGAGGAGCGTGGATTTCGAGGCACCTATTACTTTCTGGAGAAAGAGGGCGGCAGAAATGAAAACTCCAGATACCGGTTCCACTTAAAAAAATTCAGACAGCTCTATCGTGAATTGACCGAGCGCGGACATGAAGTTGGAATTCACGGGACACTCCAATCGGCTACCAGTCAGGAGTTCATGGATCGTACCGTTCAGAACCTTCAGGAAGTATCACCTGCACCGGTTGTGGGCATCCGACAACACTACCTGAAGTTTGATCCGAGAACCACGGCCCGTATTCAACAAAAGGCAGGAATGAAATATGATGCCTCTCTTGGTTTTGCAGAACATGATGGTTTCCGGCGCTCCTATTGCTGGCCATTCAGGATGTTTGACTTCCAGAATAACAGCACCATGAGTCTATGGGAAATTCCCTTGACAGTGATGGAAAGCACTCACTTCTATTACCGAAAACTTGAGCTGGAAGACAGCAGGGCTGCCATCGAAAATCTAGTCGCCGAAGTGCTTAAATTTAACGGGGTATTCTCTCTTCTCTGGCATAATAACTTCTTCGATGAGAGGGAAATAAACGGGATCACAGATCACTATACCGGGATCCTCGATCTTTGTAAGGAGAATCACATGGAAGGTCTCACAGGACAGTCCATTCAGCAAAAGATGCTATTTGCAAAATGACGATTTAACCATTACTTTGTTAGTGCTTAGATAAGGCCTCTATGGAATTCCGATTTATAAAAGTCACCTCCTTTTACAAAAACTTCCTTGAATCATATTATGAGTCAAATCTGGATATTGTCACAAAAAGTTATGATGATCAGTATCAGCATTTGATGGAACAGGGCTATGGATATTCCAACTACTTTCCCCACTACCTCAGGCAGAACTATTCCATTTCAGGGACTGAATTGATTCATAATGCCTGGCATATGCAAAATGCATGGGCCGCGGAGCATGGACTCGAACTCTCAGGAAATAAGCTCCTGCTGGAACAATTAAAAAAATATAAGCCGGAGATCCTCTTTATACAGGACAGTGCAAATTTCAGTGCTGCTTTTATTCAAAAGATCCGTGAGGAGATTCCCTCTATAAAACTGCTAATCGGACACTGTTGTGCTCCTTACAATAGCGAAAGTATAGAAGCTTTCAGACACTACGATGTGATCCTGGCCTGTTCCGAAAGGTTTCTGGAAGATTTCAAAAAGCTGAATATCAACAGCTATCTTTTCCCACATGCAGTTGAATCATCATTGATCGAGAATATGCGGGGAAACCCCGATCCTGTGAATGAAATCATTTTCATTGGATCCCTGCTATACAGGACCGGATTCCATAAAACGCGCATCTCCTATATAGAAGAGATCCTCCGAAACAATCTACCCCTTCGAATTTTCGGTCAGCTCGAAACTGATCCTTTCCACACGCTGAAGATGAAACAGGCAGCTTACCTGACTGTAAAAGTGCTTTCGGCACTGAATATCAAAAGCATCTATGAAAACAGTTCGCTTCAGAAAATAGGCCAGCTTGAAGAGATGCCACGCAAAAATAAGTACTCCTCCTCCATCCAAAAGAGTATCAGAAACATCTCCGTTTTCGGAAAAGAAATGCTGGAGACAATTGCCGCCTACTCCATTGGATTTAATCAACATGGTGAAGTTGCTGGTGATTACGCCGCCAATGTGCGGATGTTTGAGGTATGCGGTGCTGGCACCCTGCTGGTGACTGATCATAAAAAGAATATCCAAACGCTGTTTGAACCTGATAGCGAGATACTCACCTATAAAAGCAAAGAGGAGTGTGTTGAAAAGCTTCGCTGGGCCATCAACAATCCAATTGAGGCACGAAAAATTGCCATGGCAGGTCAGCAGAGGGCAATAAGGGATCATTCAGTTGAGAAAAGAGCAGACCTGCTACACGAAATTATCCAAAAGGAACTCTAGAATCTTCTGTGTCTCAGGTAAAAATTAGTCAGCCTGATACCAAACACAAAATGCCTGAGGATGGTGGGGATCAATCCATAAAAATGTCGCATAATATTAAAACGCTCTTTTAATCCTGCTTTGATATTATGATCGGTTAAGCCACCTTCCAGGAACCTGGATAGAACCAGGTTTGAGTTGTGGATCTGAGTAGCCTCCTTTGCTGCCCGGATGGCCCAGTCGATATCGGCCGATAAGCGGTAATTCAGATTGTATAAGGGTGCCCCTGCTCTTTTTACAAGGATGGACTGATGACAGACCACCATTCCCTGCCGGAATGATTTCCAGGTAAGCTGAACCGGTGGTTTTAACCTTCTGTCGCCCACCTCATTCTGTGCCTCATCGATGATCATGGTTCCTCCGTAGATGATGTCTGGAGTCCCGGTCAGTCCCACCACTAAAGTTTCAACGGTATCCTTACTAAAGATCTGATCACCTGAATTCAGGAACCAGACATAATCACTGCTGGCTGCCTCCAAACCCTTGTTCATGGCGTCGTACAGACCCTTATCCGGCTCACTGACTACCTTATGGATTCCTTTATAGCCTCTTATAAGCTCCAGGGTCCGGTCGGTGGACTTCCCATCGATAATGATGTACTCCAGCTCCTTGTAAGTCTGTCCAAGCACACTTTCAATGGTCCTCCCAATGTGCTTCTCCCCGTTAAAAACTACGGTGATGATTGAAATACTTGGAGTGGGATTCATGAGCGGGTCCTGTTTAATAGTTTCTTGTAAAGCTCCACATGCATCTCTGCCGAACGCTCTCTTGAAAATCTTCTGACTGCTGCCTTTCGGGCTATTTCGGAAAGTGCCGTGTATGAATCGTATGAGAGAATCCATTTCATCCCTTCCGCCAGGTCGGCGATATCTTTGTGCCCGGCCAGGTAACCATCTTCGAGATGAGAGATCATCTCGGGGATTCCTCCTGTGCGGAAGCCCACTACAGGAGTCCCGCAGAGCATGGATTCTATGATGGTACTGGGGAAATTATCCTGCAGGGAGGAGATGGCATAGAGCTGTGCCACATTAAACAATTCCACCATGGTCTGAGTCGAACGAATAGAACCGATACTGTGGACAGGCAAAGGGAACAACTGTGACAGATCTTCCCCTGCCTTGCCAAACAATACTATCTCCACTTCTTCTACGGCCTCCGGATCCTGGCTCATCAGCTTTATGGCATCCAGAAAAAAGCTGAAGCCTTTGTAAAGGTTCCTCACAGAGGCAGCTCCGAACAGGATATATTTCTTCGAAGGATCCAGTCCCAGCTTCCTGCATGCCAGCTCCCTGTCAATGGGTTTAAATTGCGTCTGGTCCACCGGGTTGTGGATGGCATGAACATCCGCCTGTCCGAACAGGGAGCTTTCCCTGACACATGTACGCAACCACTGACTGGGTGTAATTACCGTAATGTCCCTGCCTTTGAAAATTTTGCTCTTCTTAAGCCATAAACGGTGGGACAGATCATTCTTTCCTGGCTTCTTCAGGTAAAGACAGTCCCCGCAGCTCTGCTTATACCTCTCACAGGTCAGAGCATGATGACAACCTCCGGTAATGGCCCACATATCATGAAAGGTCCATACCACCGGCTTTCCCAGATCCAACAGCTCTTTCAGAGAGCTAAGAGAAAGGAATCCGGCATTCACCCAATGCAAATGAATAATGTCTGCTTCTTTGATAAGCTTGCTACGGATCAGTCGCTCCCCGGTGTTAGCCATGGAGAAGAGGAAGCGTACTTCTTTGTTTTTTTCGTGCCTCAGAAACAGCAGGCGTTCTATGGCAAATCGCAGAAAATTGGCCCAAAGCTTCGACTTAGACCGGCTGGTGGAAAATACCGCTTCATCATCCTCTCCTCCCTCCTGTACCAGCATTTTCACATCCACCCCGCTCTCCCTCAGGATTTCCATCAACCGGTATGAGGCGATGGCTGCTCCACCAGTGTGTGTGGATTTGCCTACAAGAAGAATCTTCATGATGCAAATAAAGTAAATAATATTAACTTGACGGCTCATGAATCCAAGCAATAAGGGGGAAATAGAAGCCTGTTTTTCAGGCAAGAAGCTGTACGGAGATGATTTTTCACCTGAGGAAATTGAACAGTGGTTTCAAGAGGAATCGGAGGGCTATGCCGACCTGGGAAGTAAAGATCTTTCTAGCTATTCGTACGATTATCATACCCTGAACCGCATTCATGGATTCAGGCATGTAGCAAAAGAGCTTCGATTAGCCCATGTCCTTGGTTTTGGTGCTGCATGGGGATATGAATTTGAACCCTTGATTCATAAAATTGAGAAGTTGACCATCATTGAGCCTTCTGAAAATCTAAGGAGTGAGCAAATCGGATCGGTGCATCCGGTCTATGTAAAACCGCAGAAGGAAGGCGTACTGGATTTTCGAGATAACACCTTTGACCTGGCCACTTCCCTGGGAGTCCTTCACCATATTCCCAATGTTAGTTTTGTCCTGAGTGAGCTCGTCCGCGTACTTAAGCCAGGCAGGCTATTGCTCCTTAGAGAACCCATCAATTCCATGGGAGACTGGACCCGGCCCAGGCCTGGATTAACAAGCAATGAAAGAGGAATTCCGCTTTCCTATTTTGACAAGATCTTCAGTAATCTAAATGTGGAGGTGATTGCCAGGGTTCATTGTTTTACCCTGACCTACCAGTTTCAAAAAATCTTCGAAGGAATCCTGAAGAAACCGCTCTATTCCTATGGATGGTATATTCGTGCCGACCGCCTGCTCTCTTCGCTCCTAAAAGCTAATGTCCGGTACCACAGCGTGAAGAAGCGGCACCGAATTGCACCATCAAATATCTACTTTGTAGTCAGGAAAATCTAATAGCGGTTCACCCACTTATAGCGGCGGGCATTATCCCCAATTTTATAGGCAAGGACGATCTCATGCGATCCGTAATTAAAATGCCCGATTTCCGAAAATGACCAGTCAAATGAATATCCAAAATGGAGTCCATCGAGCTTAACTCCCAAAAGGAGAATCATACTTTTATTTGTCCGGTAGGATAGTCCACCCCAGAATTGCTCCGCGACATACAGCTTCAGCGTAAAATCACCCTGTGGATTCCAGTACTCCGGGGACTTCAGCAAGACACCGGATTCCAGTTCAAACAGATCAGATAAACGGAAACGGTAAGCGCCCATAAACCAGTAGTGTCTGTCGGTCTTGAAATCTGCAATATCATTGGACCCTATCTTTACCGAGGTCTGAAGCAGGTTACTTACTGAAAGTCCAACAAAGTAGTTGGGGTCCCGAAAAAAGATCCCAAAATCGGCGTCAGGACTGTAAGCCACAGTCTTGAAATTGTTATTCACCACCGGATCACCATCTTCTCCAAAGGTGAGCTGATCTTTATCAATCCGGTACTGAAATGCCTTGCCAGCCAAGCCAAAAGAGAGCTGCTGGCGACCCAGAAAAATATGGTAGGCATAGGTAAAAGAGAAACCTGTTCGTGCCACATTTGCATTTACATCATTGACCAGGTAGGCTCCCAGTCCTACACGTCCATGGGTGCTGGGTTTGAGCCGGTTATCACTTTTAACAGGCCGGTTGACGATTTTATACGACTTCTTCATAATCCGTGTTTGCCAGGATGCTGAATAAGTGCGTGGTGCCTGGCTGAATCCAAGCCACTGTTGCCGGGCGGTGGTGTTAAAGCTGGTATAGCCATCATGGCCCGCTACGGCCGGGTTGACCATAAATGCGTTGAGAACATACTGTGAATAAAGGGGCAATATCTGCGCCTTTACCTGAGCTGTAAAGCCCAGAATAAGAAGCACAATGATATATACAATTCCCCTTTTCATTACTCTCTGTTACGCTTCTATCTTACAATGGTTACATTCCCCGTGATGGCTGGTTCATCATTATTCAGATTAATGACATAGTGATACGAATCGATAGGCAGATGCCTGCCATCAAAAGTACCATCCCACTGCTCACCCGCAGCATTGGACGTATAGAAAACCCTGCTGCCCCAACGGTCAAAGATCCTCATATCAACTTCGGGATATAGTTCAATCCCCTCGATCAGCCACATATCATTGAATCCATCACCATTGGGTGAGAATGCATTCGGAATTACCAGGCATGATTGATGGAGATAGCCTACCAGAACTGTGTCGCTTGTTACACACTGGTTTCCATCGGTCACAGTGGCTACATACTCGCCTGAACGAAGCTCATTGCTATAATGCTCATCATCGGGCAAGACTCTGTCCCATATGGTCCAATACCCACCAGAACCTCCAGTTATGTATAGACTCAGCGCTCCATCGGGCTTGTCCGGGCAGAAAGCATCCTCCGTATCAAAGCTAATTTCCAGTATTGGGTTATCGATCAGTTCAGCAATGGTATCCTTAAAACAATCGTTCAGATCTTCTATCCTGATTTGATAATCACCTGCCGCCAGATCTCTTACATAAGGTCCGGTGGCCAGCTCGTCCACCCACACTTCGTAATCATCTATGGAATATACGGTTCCGCCCGTAACCAGCAGATCAATCTGTCCGGTGGAATCTCCATTACAGAATGGATCCTGAATTTGCATGGAATAATCAATGGGTGAAGGATCATCCAGG
>RCNC010000764.1_pt1 | contig 20925 bp, 18 predicted proteins | sample 2041301 | NCBI WGS metagenome assembly RCNC01 (sample SAMN09708231, study PRJNA481090) | Marine sediment metagenome, whole genome shotgun sequencing project. | biome: marine sediment; feature: ocean; material: sediment; isolation source: Sewage treatment plant 13A marine sediment (STP13A) ...
GTTATTCCATCCAGGGCTAGAATAAAAGGAGTCTTGCCCTGCTCAAACAACCCGGGCACTATAACTTCAAGGCTTCCATATTCAATGAGTGAACCCATTCCAATAACACCCTGATGATTTTTTCGGGTAATTTTTTGCAGTTTCTCCTGTGGAACAAATTGATAAGGAATGTTACGGTTTCTTAAAATATTTAGAAGATCCCGACTTCTTTCATTATGCAATCCATTCCGGATAAAAACTTTATCAAATTCCTTACCCGCTTCCAATGCTTCTATTACAGAATGAAGGCCATAAATCATCTCGGCCTTCTCCCTGCTCACTTGTCTGTTCTGCTCAGTCATTTGTTAAGATAAAAATATTTCCCTGTCGCCAGGAACGTACAGCCTGGTTCCATTTTGAGTTAAGATCATCGGTTCGTTGTAACCTATATACATTATATGAAAGTGGACTTTCAACTACTTGAAAAACGAAGCTAATGCTACTTTCACCCTCCCCATACACCCACTGTTCCTGAGAAGGTGTTTTATATAAGCCGGTCGGTGGGCCATAAATAATATAAATCATCCCACGGTCTGTTCTCCAGCCTTCCTTAAAGGATGAGAAAAAATAATTTGCATACAATACCCTGTTATAATATACCCTGATTAGCTCTTTGGCTCTGTTTATCTCCCCGGCTGACTTTAACCAAAAATCATCTACAGCAATCTTTGCACTTTCTTGTCTTTTCATTTCCGCTATCTCATTATCACTTAGGAGATAAACAAGGGGATCAATTAATTGCTCTGGTTCTTTAACAGAGGGATAGTACTGTCCAAAATAATATATATTGCTTCCAGATTCAGCCATTGAATCAATAGCATACTGGTAAATTCCTTCCTTGTTAATCTGTATCCCCAAACTATCCCAATAAGGATGAATCCATGCACTATCTGGATCTCCCAGGGTAGTGGGTGAGGTAATCAGTAAATTCGGTGCGTATGGAATTCTATCATCTGGCTTATAATACCTAACATATAAAGTATCAATCGTCCTTTTTGGGAAATAAACATCAAACACCATATTACTATCCACCACCGGATTGAAAATAACACTCCGGCTCCTATGATTTAAAATCATAAAATTCTGAGAATTATAATCTGTTGTTCTATCAATAGGGATAAAAGACTGTACAGCTGTTTTTCGCAGGCGATCCATGACAACAACCTCCACTAAATACTTTTTTGTAGGCTCCGTATTCAAACCTATATTCGTTACAAATTCCTTTTTTAATCCATCCATCTGCAAAGGAAATTCAAGAGAAGCTGAATCGACCAGCACCCTGTTAGCTCCCAATTCAAACGACCGGTAACGTATACTTAACCAGGCTTGATATGTTCCCCCCTCATTTGCCTGATTAAACAAAAGTTCAACCGGATAAACTTTTACCATCAAGTTCGTTGAAGATTCGCTGTTATGGTAAACCATAAACCTTGGATGGAGGGTAGAAGCACCTGGATTATAAAGATAAGAAAGGTTTTGTCCTCTATACTCAGTGGGCCCTATTGTTTGATGCGTTTTACAGGAAAAGAGTAAAAGCAAAAAAAACACTCCTAAAATAATATGATATCGGGTTTTCACGGAAATATTAGGTCCTTTTAACTTTGAAAAATAAAGATAACTAAAGTTTTTTAAAACTTCATTTCATTATGGTTGGCTTCTATATCTTCATTTATAAAAAAAAGCTCGCTTAATAGGAACGAACTTTTTACAGAAATATTTTTCACCTGCCAGGTACTCTCTACGGAATTAGATTGCTTTCAGGCAAATTATATTCATCTATTATTTTTATTCCAACCTTTTCCAATTCATCCAGTACAGGGTTGTAGATTTCATGATGAACCGGACGATGTACACCTGTCATGGATATTACGCCGTCCAGTATCATTTTTACAGCAATAGCAGCTGGAAGTGTTACAGTTCTAGAAATAGCAGTATCCTTAATTAGGGATCCAAAATCTAACATTCTTGATTTAATAACTTCACTTTTCCCATTGGGGTATTTTGCTAAGACATAATGCTGAAGCGCTACCATGTCTTCATCCTCTTTGCCCATCCACATTTTATCTATCATAAGGTCAGACGTTACTTCAAAAGGGGCTTCTTCAGTACAATTTATTATTTTCTGGTCAAGTAAGCCCAACCACTCCAATGCTTTTATTCCATGCGCGTCTATATCGAGTTGAAGATACCTGGCTACTTTTTCTTTAATGTTATCGGAATTATCTTCATCAATAAGTTTCGCAACCATATCTGCATAGCTAGCGTTTCTTAAATCAAGGGTATCAGAACTAATCAAGCCTAAATCCTTCACAGCATTCATGCTTTTGCACCAACCCCTGTATCGAAATGTTCCTCGAAACATGGTATTTACCTCAGGTATTTGATAAATATTTATATAATGAATGGAATCTCTGTTTGGATACACACACAATTCACCCACACCAGGAAAATCTATGCTAAAAACATCACGGAAAAGGTCTTGCGTCATCACAAATATCTTTTTACCATTCTTTAGATATTTTGCATCATTATTCGCAGCCATTATTACACCCTTTGGGCTCCAGGAAAACTTATATCTAAACGGGTTATCTGCGAATTCCGGCGCAGGCAAAGCGCCACAAATTGAATAAAGTTCTTCAATCTTACCATTTCGACTATGCACTTTGTCAATGATTCTCATGGCGGACATATGGTCAATTCCTGGGTCGAGTCCAATTTCATTTAAAATCAGAACTCCTGCCTCTCGTGCTTCATCATCCAATGCTTGCATTTCTGGTTTCACATACGAGGTGGTAACCATATTTTTCCTGTTTTCAATGCAAAGTTTTGCCACTTTAACATGATAAGCAAAAGGCAATAGACTAACGACTATATCATGTGCAGAAATCATTTCTACAAGGGTATTCACATCCTCCGCATCCCAGGCTATAGCCAAACCATTCGGATGCCCCTGAATCAGGGCTTCGGCTTTCTCAATAAATTTGTCAGCAAGTGAGACTCTATAATTGTTTCCTAATAAGAACTCAACAATGGGTTTAACAACCAATCCTGCACCTAGAATTAAAACTTTTTTCATTTATAATAGTTTAATAATGGCCCTTTTAACTTTTCTACGAAATTTCTCGCATGTCGTTTCAATTACGATCTCGAAATTCAAGTGACATAGGGGTCGAATTTAAAACTATTTTCAGGCATAAAAAATGAATTTCACTAAGAAATTACAGGTTATAAAACATATTTTAAAATTCAATAAAATACCCCACTGCAAAAACAGTGGGGATAGGATTATTTCAGATAAAGATCAAAACAGGTTTATAAAAAATTGGATATGTATGGCGCAAAATCATTGGATGATTTAATAGATTTCCTCCTTTCTAATTTTAGTAAATGATCTTCAATCTGTTTCCTCCATTCCCAGCGCGTGGGTGCATTGGGAGCTATTAATTAAAAAGCAATTCAAAGATATCTTCTGAAACACAGAATTACTGTCAGGTTCCTGACAATAAAATATTGGTCTCTACAATCATCATTATTAAGGATAATGACCTTGAATAAATATGTAAAGAGTATTCCTTTACAAGGAACTATTACTATTTTTGTGACAATATATGCCCCTTTAAAAAATTGTTTTGAGCAAGAAAACCAGTATAGTAGAAACGCCCCTTATGAAGCAATATAATGGGATTAAAGCAAAACATCCCGATGCTATTTTGCTATTTAGGGTGGGTGATTTCTATGAAACTTTTGGTGAGGACGCAATAAAGGCTGCCGAGATACTTGGGATAACTTTAACCCGTAGGGCAAATGGAGCAGCTTCTTTCGTGGAACTTGCTGGATTTCCTCATCACGCAGTAGACACCTACCTTCCAAAGCTTGTTAGAGCTGGTCAAAGAGTGGCTATTTGTGAACAATTGGAAGATCCTAAACTTACCAAGAAAATTGTTAAAAGGGGTATTACAGAATTGGTGACTCCCGGAGTCTCACTAAATGATAATGTGCTTGAGCACAAAGAAAATAATTTTTTAGCATCGGTTCATATTGAGAAAAAAATTGCCGGACTTTCACTGCTTGATATTTCAACTGGAGAGTTCCTTACTGCTGAAGGTAACTTTGAATATATTGACCAACTATTAAATAATTTCCAACCTAAGGAAGTACTGATTGAAAAGTCGAATCAAAAGATCTTTGAAGAAGCATTTGGTAATAAGTTTTATACTTATAAACTTGATGATTGGATGTTCAATGATGAAACATCTATTGAAAAGCTGCTGAAGCATTTTCAAACAACATCACTCAAAGGATTTGGTGTGAATGATTATCATTTTGGTGTGGTGGCATCTGGTGCTATTTTACAATATCTTGATCTCACTCAACACCTTCATGTACAGCATATCACTTCACTCTCACGCATTGAGGAAAAACATTTTGTATGGCTTGATAAGTTTACTATCCGGAACCTGGAATTATTTCATTCTCTGAATGAAGGGGCAAAAACACTAATCGATATCATTGATCACACAATCTCACCCATGGGTTCAAGAATGCTCAAAAGGTGGACCGCGATGCCTCTCAAAGAAATCCAATCTATTACTGAAAGACACGATATTGTAGATTACTTCATCAAGAATTCGAAAGAAAAGGAAGAAATTGAAGAGCAAATAAGACTCATTGGTGACATTGAAAGACTAATTTCAAAAGTATCTGTAGGGAAAATTAATCCCAGAGAATTAGGACATCTAAAAAACGCTCTATATGCTATTGATCCAATAGTTGATTTATGCAATAAATCAGACCTTACTTCATTAAAAAAGGTCGGAGAACAACTAAACCCTTGTCGGCAAATTCGGGAAAAAATTAACACAGAACTTAATGCGGACCCTCCAGTACAAATCAATAAGGGGATGGTTATTGCATCAGGTGTTTCAAAGGAACTTGATGAGCTAAGAGAGATTCTATATTCTGGTAAAAGCTACCTTATCAAGTTACAGGAAAGGGAAAGTAAAAAAGCCGGAATACCCTCCCTTAAAATTGGTTTCAACAATGTTTTTGGATATTATATTGAGGTAACCAATGCCCACAAAGACAAGGTTCCATCAGACTGGATTAGAAAGCAAACTCTGGTAAATGCAGAAAGATACATTACAGAAGAGCTGAAAGAATATGAAAGTAAAATTCTCGGTGCTGAAGAAAAAATTCATTCACTAGAAGCTACTCTTTTCAACAGCCTTATTCAAAGCCTGTTCGATTATATACCTGTAATACAGCACAATGCATCGCTTGTAGCCAAGCTAGATTGCCTCCTGTCGTTTGCCTCCGTTTCAATTCTTAACAAATATGTAAGGCCCGACATTAACGACTCCGAAATAATTGATATTAAACAGGGTAGACACCCGGTAATTGAAAAACAATTGCCCCTGGACGAAAAATATGTTCCAAATGATGTCTATCTCGATAACGAGAAACAACAGATCATTATCCTTACCGGTCCAAATATGTCAGGTAAGTCTGCCCTTTTAAGACAAACTGCGCTTATTGTACTACTTGCTCAAATGGGCTCTTTTGTTCCGGCAAAGTCTGCCAAAATTGGAGTGGTTGATAAAATCTTTACCCGGGTTGGAGCTTCTGATAATATCTCACTTGGGGAATCTACATTTATGGTAGAGATGAATGAAGCCGCCAGTATTCTGAATAATTTATCATCCAGGAGTCTGGTCCTATTAGATGAGATAGGGAGAGGCACCAGTACCTACGATGGAATTTCTATTGCCTGGGCTATGGTAGAATATATTCATGAGAATCCAGCTGGTAGAGCCAAAACTCTTTTTGCAACTCACTATCATGAGCTAAATGAGATGGAAAACTCATTTTCCAGGGTAAAAAACTACAATGTTTCCATCAAGGAACTTAACAATAGGGTACTATTTATAAGAAAGTTAAAAAGAGGTGGTAGTGAACATAGTTTTGGAATCCATGTTGCTCGCATGGCAGGAATGCCCAGGTCAGTTATAAAAAGAGCCGACGAAATATTGGAGGAATTAGAACAGTCACATAAGAAAAACAGCCTTACCAAACCCGTTGCAGAACTTGCGGAACACCGGGAAGGATTGCAACTCAGTATATTCCAACTCGATGATCCGGTGCTTCAGCAAATCAGGGATGAACTGATTCATATTGATATTGACAACCTTACGCCTGTAGAGGCTTTAAACAAGCTAAGTGACATTAAAAAACACTTAGGAAAATAATAATAGTTCAACTTGTATTAGGCTCTTATATATCTGTAAATCTATCTATTATTAAATTCTGAGTCAATAGATAGGATTTTTTTTTTGTATTAATGAAAAAGTAGTATTTTTGCAGGCACTATTTAATAATGCGAAAATAGTCCCGAAATTGTCCAGAGTTTACTTTGGATACAAATTCGAAGATTCTCGAAAGTGATAAATCATTTTCGGAACTCAGTTTAAGTACATTGAAAGGATTGATTTAACCAGATTAAAAATAGTAGCATTAGATTTTTAACGCGAAAATAGCTCAGTTGGTAGAGCACGACCTTGCCAAGGTCGGGGTCGCGGGTTCGAGTCCCGTTTTTCGCTCTAGGAAAAGCCTCCAAATGGTGGCTTTTTTAAGCTAAAGCCGAATAAATTACGCCCGGGTGGCGGAATTGGTAGACGCGCTGGACTTAAAATCCAGTGGACTTTGGTTCGTGCGGGTTCAAGTCCCGCCCCGGGTACCAAACGGGACAAATGGGTCAAAATCGACCCATTTGTTTTTTTGGATCTTCCCAAACCCTCAATTATATCACTATATTTTAAAGAATGAAATATGAAGACTATTATATACTATTACTCCATGACAGGTAATTGTGAGAGACTAGCAAATAAAATATCAGCTCAATTGGATTGTAATATAGAAAGGATTATTGAGCAGAATAAAAGAATATCAAAAGGTTTTTTACGTTTTTTGAATGGTGGTTCTGCTGCTTCAAAAAAGGTTGGTAAAATCAATCCGCTTATTAATAATCCAGACAATTATGAACGAATATTAATAATTACACCATTCTGGGCCTCTAGCCCAATTCCTGCAATTCGTGGATTTTTAGATCTTTATAAAGATAAATTGAAAGGTAAGAAGTTGGGTTTAATTTTAACAAATCTTGGTACAGATCCATCAGAAGTCATTTTAAAGTATAATGAATTATTCCCTGAATCAGTGACCACTTCAAGTTTTACAAAATCAAAAGGAGAATGGGAAGAGTTCAAAGAGAATGCAAAAATTGATATTTTTATTTCGGATTTTAATGATAATTAATGGAATTACCCTATGTTAAATGAATATATAGGATAATGTGCAAAATCCAGTCTCGTTGACCAATAAACAAATAATGAGATCTCTTTTAACGGGTATGATAGAGGACCTTGTATTTTAATCACTTAAAAATGTGAAAATACTTGAAAGGGGTGGTCAGTCTGACGACAGTTACTCCTCAGAACTTAATACTAACTCAAGTATCTTTGATATAAAGTAGCCAGTTCTCTGGTTGCAACTTTCTTCCGTTCGGGGTACAAGACCTCACTAAAAGTGGGGTTTTGTTCTTTTTATGTATTACTCATATATCATACAAAGCTTGAAGAGTGATTTTGCAAAATGTTCTGAATTCGTAGTTATAATAGAAATTGCCTAATTTTTATTACTTTCATTTCCTTTTAGAACAATTAAAGAAAAAACATAGAATATATATCTTTTGTTAAACTTCTATGGGGTCTCATCCAATAAATCTAGCCTTCCGATTTATTCTAGAACTTACAGCTCTTCTATTAATTGGCATCTGGGGATGGCAACAAAGTGAGATGTGGTTAAAATTCATATTGGCATTTGGAATTCCAATGGCTTTGGCTGCAGTATGGGGTATCTTTGCTGTTCCAAATGATCCAAGTCGCTCAGGGAAAGCTCCAATAATAATACCAGGGATTCTTCGTCTGATAATTGAATTACTAATTTTCAGTTTTGCTATCTGGACCCTATACGATTTAGGTTATATTAAACTATTTTGGATTATTGGGCTACTGGTAGTTATTCATTATATAATTTCCTATGACCGTATTCTTTGGTTATTGAAACTATAGTTTCAAATCCATTTGAATTATAACAGCAAGCTAATATCTTTATATAATACCAATATTCGCAAACTACTAAACGAAAACAAGCTATGAGAAACTTAATAAATAAAATTCGCTTAGCATCAAGCACTTCAATCATTCTATTTCTATTATTTGTCATCATCAGCTGTCAGAACAAGGTAAATATTACAAACACTGAACCTGAGAAAGAAATCCTAAATCAACTACAGGCCTTAAAAGGTAAGGGGATTCTTTTTGGCCACCAGGATGATCTGGCTTATGGAATAGGCTGGAGTTATATAGAGGGGGAGTCGGATGTAAAACGGGTTACTGGTGATTACCCTGCACTGTTTGGATGGGAGTTAGGGGGTATTGAAGAGGATCGCCTGGTAAACCTTGATAGTGTTCCTTTTTCTTACATGAGAAAATTAGCGGTTTGGGGACATCAATCCGGAGGAATTAATACTTTTAGCTGGCATCCATTTTCAGCAGTAAATGGTGAAAATTCGTGGAATACAGAAACCATTGTAGTAAATAAAATACTTCCTGGTGGGTCACATCATAATGAGTTTCTGGTACATATGGATCGCTTGGGCAACTTCCTACAAAGCCTCAAAACTGATGATGGGAAAAATATACCGTTTATTTTCAGACCCTGGCATGAAATGGATGGATCCTGGTTCTGGTGGGGGAGTTCGACTTGTACCAATGAAGAGTTTAAAGAATTATTTCGTTTTACTGTCGAATACTTAAGAAATGAAAAGGAATTGGATCAAATGGCGGTAGCCTATTCTCCCGACAGGAATTTTAGTACCATTGAAGAGTATAAAACCTGGTACCCTGGTGATGATGTGGTTGATATATTGGGGATGGATGATTATCACGATTTCAAATTGCCCAATGGAACAGACTTGATCGTTCACAAACTTCACATGATTTTTGAATTTTCAAAAACAAACAATAAACCGGTAGCATTTACAGAAACCGGCCTGGAGAATGTCACTGACTCTACCTGGTTTTCACAAAAATTGGGTGCCGTTCTAAATGACCCCCTTGTTAAAAAAGAACTGAGTTATGTTATGGTCTGGAGAAGCGATCCCAGAGTCCATTTCTATTTTCCTTATCCTGGACATCCATCAGCATCAGATGCTAAAAAACTTCTTGACCAACCAAATATTTTGTTGCTAGAGGATTTCAATACACTAATAAGTGAATCTTTAGATTAAATCCTCATAAATCAAAGTAAGGTATGATTTGTTGTTTTACCTCAATTCTTAAATAAGCCATTAAATATGTCAGAAAAATCAATAAATAGAAATCTAATCAAAATAAAAGATGAAATGGAGGAGGAATTATCCAGAATACTCAGTTTCTGGAGTTCTGAGGCTATTGATAATAGAAACGGGGGCTTTATTGGACAAATTGGCCATTCGGGTAATAAAGATTGGGAGGCCCCGAAAGGCGTGGTTCTTAACTCAAGGATACTATGGACTTTTTCAGCAGCATACCTAGAAACAGGTATACAAAAATACCGTGAGCTTGCAGATCGAGCCTATGAATATCTGATGAATCAATTCTGGGATGAGGAGAATGGTGGCTTTTATTGGACTTTGGACTATAAAGGAAATCCTTTAAACACAAGAAAACAAGGCTATGCACAGGCCTTTGGTATATATGCATTGTCAGAATACAATCGGGCAACTGGTAACGATCAAAGCCTTGAATATGCAATAATACTATATGAAATACTCGAAAAAAGGTATCGGGACAATATCTATTCCGGATATATTGAATGTTTGAAAGAAGACTGGAGTCAAATGGGAGACATGCGCTTAAGTGAGAAAGATATTAATTCTCCCAAATCAATGAATACTCATTTGCACATTCTTGAAGCTTATACAAACCTATTTAGAGTATGGACTGAACCAGATCTCAAAAAGAGCTTATCTTCTTTATTGATTATTTTTAAGGATAGAATTTTCAACCATCAAACAGCACATCTTAACTTGTTTTTTTCAATGGACTGGAACCTGGAGTCTTCCTTAGTTTCATTCGGCCATGATATTGAAGCAGCCTGGCTAATGCATGAGGCGGCCATTGTTCTGGGGGATCAAAATTTAATTGATGAAATTCAAAATGTAAGTATTCGGTTGGTTGATCAAACTATTCAGGAGGGATTTGATGGTGGCAGTTCTGTTTTCTATGAAAGAGAGGGAAATGAATTCGATACAGATAAGCACTGGTGGCCGCAGGCTGAAGCTATGGTTGGATTAATGGATGCATTTGAAATTAGCCAGGAGGATAATTACCTGGATATTGTCGAAAACTTTTGGACATTTATTAAAAACAATCTTCTTGACACTGTAAATGGTGAGTGGTTTTGGAGCGTGGATATTAATGGAAACGCAAATAAAGATGGGGATAAACTGGGTATATGGAAATGCCCCTACCACAATGCCAGGGCGTTAATGGAAATGAGCGACAGAATCACAAAATTCATTTAAAGGGATACAATTAAAAAGCCCGGGAAGATTGTTCCCGGGCAGAAGAAAGAATTTCCTTCCAGTTTCACATGGTTTCTTAGTATGCTTTTGAATTAAAAAAGAACTCAGCACATGAACCATCTTCCATCACGACCTCAATACACACCAAACCATATTTATGATTGATATTGTAAACAAGTTTATCCACACCTGGGATTCTGGAGTCTTGCTCAATAGTGACTGTTTTCAGATACAACCATTGACCACCAACCCACGCAAAATCATCATCAGTTGAATGTGCAGTTACAGTTCTGGTAATAGTTTTTCCATCACTTTTTTCCAGAATATACTTATCGCCCACATCGGCATCGTATCTTCCGATTACAAATGGCTTTTGATTTAGATTATTGTAATCTAAAACTCCATCTGTACTATTTTTAAACTTGAGTTCTACATCCAAATTACCGTCCGCATCTTTCATAGCAGGTGTAACAAGGCTGGCAAAGGGTAAATCATCCGGGATATTTGCATTAACACTAAGGGTTGTAATTCCCTCTGCATTTTCAACTACTTCAATTTGCGCATTGGTGTAGTAATTTTGACCATTTATCAGAGTTACACTATTAAATGTATTTCCTAATTCATTCATAGGTAAGTCAGTACTACCTCCAAGGGTGGTTGAAGATTTTACTGATCCATTTTCCTCACATGAGATTAAAAAAATAGCACCAAGGGCGAATAAGAGAATTTTTTTCATTTGTAATTGGTTTATGTTGGTTTATATTCAACTATAAAAGTATATAATTTCCTAATTCAATGCACCGGAATATGCTGTAAAACATAGATAAATCAAGGTTTTTAGAGAAACCATACCCAAACATAGCAGGAAATTTATTGAGTTCTAAATCCAATAATTTATTATGAAAGTTTATCTCTAGGCTGATTCTCTGGAACTTAAGTTTGCCATTTCCCTGTCCTGAATCCTTGAAAAAAACAGGAGAGCTACAACCGAACCAATTAAGGCAAATGCCATATCGGCCTGGGTATCCCAAACAAAACCCTGGGTGCCCAATGAAACAGATGCTGGAAGCCTGGAAGCAACAGCTACACCCCACTCTACTAATTCATATAATGCACTGAAAGAAAGACAAATACAAATAATAAAAAAGTTTCTCCATTTTGATGATGTAACAACCCCCTTCCTGATAAGTATCTCCCTGACAATCAGGGCTGGAACAAAACCCTGGAAGAAATGTCCAATTTTATCATAATTATTCCTTCCAAATCCAAGAATTGGCCGGATGGAATCGAATAAAGGAACTTCCGTATAGGAATAATGAGCGCCAAGCATAATGATCAAACTATAGACCAGGATGAGAATATAGAGTAGACGGGTAAGAGGAAAAGATTTATAGAAAATTACCAGAATAATAAAACCAACAAAGACCGGTAACAATTGCAAGAACCACAGAACATAATCTTTGGGTTCAATTGCTGACCAGATCAGAACAGAAAAAAAAATGAAAAGCCAAATTGTTCTCATTGAAATTAGGTAAAGAGGTCAAGTTCAAGAATAATCACTACTCTACAGCTTCGTCCGTTAATCCCTCACCCATTCCAACTCAATAATTTCACCGGCACGCAAAATTTTAAATTTATATTTGGATCCACTTTTAAGTGCAGCCATATGGTCAGTTATCTTTTCAATATTTTCCATGCTTGTCACAGGTATGTCATCCAAAGCGAGAATTATATCACCACCAACCAATAAATCTTGTCCTCCAATTGAAATATCCAAGTAACCACCTTTTAATCCCATATAGTAAGCCGGGGAATCTTTCGTTACGCTCAATACCAGCATTCCGGCTTCTTGGGGGATGTTAAAAATACTTGCAAGCTCATCCGTTAGCATCATGGGTTGGAAACCATACCAGAGTTGCCTTCTATCAAGCAATAGACTTTTGGCAATGTTTGAAGTGGCTGCAAAACCTATTCCCTCAAAGCCACCAGATTGAGTAAGTATAGAGCTTGCAATACCAATTACTTCACCCTTAAGAGTAAATACAGGCCCTCCGGAATTACCCTGATTAATAGCAGCATCTGTTTGGAAAAACTCTGAATATGACAAATTGCTGGTAATACGGCCCTGATGGTGCCTTCCACTAATTAATCCAGAGGATAATGAATGACTCAAGCCAAGAGGTGTTCCAATTACAAATATCTGCTGTCCGATCTCGACCTCATCAGAATCTCCTAGCATCGCAGTCACCGGGTTCTTTGGACGAGAAACCAACTTGATACTGGCAACATCGGCCGCAATAGCCATATATTCAATTTTAGCCTCGATATTCTGGCCATCTATAAATTCAACCCAGATCTTATCGGCTGTATTTACCACGTGAGCAGCTGTTAGGATCAAACCATCTTCACTTATTAAAACACCTGTTCCCAAACCCTCCATTGAAGTTTTTTGCATAGGATTTCCCACCCCTTCTGATACGCTTTCCAATGTTTTTATTATTACTACCGAAGGATTAACCTTTTTGTAAAGATCTGTGAGATCCTGTGCTGAGGTATCTACAAAGGCTACAATTGCCAATAAAAAAATTAATATCTTGCTCATAATTAATAATTTACTCTAATTTTAATCTTATTCTTTGATCTGCTAAAATATAAAAATATTTAGCATTACTAAATATCTGAATAGTTGTACCTCAGACCATAAACAATTTTGGTGATAAAGAGCTGAATTTGTACTTTTAGTTAATCAATAATAATCAACTCCAAGTGTATGAATTTAAAAGGGATTTTCCCACCTCTAACTACTCCTTTTGACTCAAAAGGCAATATTTTTCTGGAAAAATTGAGTTCTAATATTAAAAAAATAAGCAATTATGATCTTCGCGGATTCCTGGTGCTTGGTTCAAATGGAGAATTCCCTCTTTTAAGCATAGAAGAAAAAATGGGCATTATTGAAGAGGCGCGGAAATGCATTCCTAAAGAAAAGCTGCTCCTGGCAGGAACAGGATGCCAATCAACCAGGGAGACAATAGACTTAACCATTGCATCAGCTAGCACTGGTGCCGATGCTGCCCTGGTGTTAAATCCGTTTTTCTATAAGGGCTTGATGAATAGAGGTGCTCTGATAGAATTCTACCAAAAATTAGCCGATGCTTCCCCTATTCCTATTATTATTTACAATATGCCTGCCAACTCGGGTATTGATTTAGATGCTGAATTAATTATTGAGTTGTCTAAGCACCCTAATATTGTTGGTTTAAAAGATTCCGGTGGAAATCTTGTGAAAATGGCGGAGATACTAGATAAAGTCGGTGATGATTTTACCTTGCTATCCGGATCAGCTGGATTATTACTTCCTGCTTTGAGTATAGGAGCTTCGGGTGGCATTCTTGCCATGGCAAACATAGCTCCAGAACAATGCCTTGATATTTTTAATTATTTCCAGAATAGGCAAATGGAGAAGGCGGCCAATCTTCAAAGGATGATTGTTAAAATAAATAGTTTCGTAACACGAGAGCATGGGATTCCAGCCCTCAAAGTAGCCATGGACGAACTTGGATTGTATGGGGGGCTTCCCAGGCAACCTCTATTGCCTCTGCCCAAAGATAAAAAGGTGAAACTTTTTGAGCTTATTAAGGAGACTGGGTTGGGAGAGTTATAATTAATTATTCTAATAAAAATAAGATTGCTAATCTAAAGGGCAGGCAGGGAGGAAACGAAGTGACCGAGAAATCTATTTATTCGAGTAATGAGACCTATTTCTTCTCCCACCTGATTAAATTACTGTCCTCAAATACAAGTTTGTACTTGGTGTAATGCCAGTCCTCGTATTTCTTTTCCACCCTTAGATATCGGTCCATAGATTTTGGATATCCCCAACTGTCAAGTGCCATCTGGGTGGTCATCCCAATCCATAACTTGTGGTTGAAGAGGGCATCAGCCGTTTTGCTGTCGTATTTTCCCTGAAGATAGGTAAGTCTGTCTGTTTTATTTTCAGGAGTCAGATCAGTACTTTCAGCAGCCGGCTGGAAATTCATGGGTTTAACCTTATTTTTAAAAACATAACCCTTTTGTCCCTGGTAGCTTGCTGAATAATATTCATCAATTTCCTCAAAAACTTCCACTGTTTCCTTCAAAGGAATATACATTAAAACAGAGCTAACATTCCCCATATCTCTAAACAACCTTACTGAGGAAGTGGTTTCCACCCAAAATGGGTCTTCTGTTTCCGATTGTGGTACCTGTATTAAACTTGTATCCTGAATAGCCAACCTATCAGACTTATTATCAAAAGCTTCATAAGCATGGACATAAATCGGAACAAAAATAACTAAGCCTAAAAGTATATATATTTTTCTTACCATGACGTATTGTAGTTTATTACTTTTTAATAATTACTCAAAAATCATACCACTATATTGGCTGCCTGCTTATCATCAAAAACCAGTAATAGGATCCTACTTTTTCCGGATTACAGAAATACCATCTCTAACAGGCAGAATAATATTTTCAATCCTCTTATCGTTCCTTACTTTTTTATTGAAAGCCAAAATACCTGCTGTGGAAGGATCCAGATTTGATTCCGGATCAATAACCTTCCCTCCCCAAAGTACATTATCGGCCAGTATAATGCCACCAGGCTTTAACATATCAATCACAATATCATAATAGTCGGGGTATTCTCTTTTCTCCCCATCAATAAAAACAAGATCAAAGAATTCATCTATTTCTTTCATTACTTCCAGGGCATTTCCGGTAAGAAGTACAATCTTATCCTGCATTCCGGATCTTTTAATATAATCCCAGGCCATATCATACAGCTCATCGCTGATATCAATGCTATATAACTTTCCATCATCGCTTAATCCTTTGGCAAGACTTATAGCGGAATAGCCTGTAAAAGTCCCAATCTCCAGAATTCGGCCTGGTCTGATTAATTTACTAATAATCTCAAGCAATTTTCCCTGCAAGTGCCCGGAATTCATCTGTGGGTGCACCGTTTTCAGGTTAGTTTGCCGGGTGAGTTCTTCGAGAACATCTCCTTCAGGAGAAATATGTTCCAGAATATAATCCTCGAGGGATGGATCGATGTCAAGCATAGTTTCAATAGATTAAATGACTTTACATTGTCAAAAGTATTACAAACTTACCAAATATCATTTAGAATAAAACTGACCGCAATAGACCTTCTTTGAAGTATACTCAAAACTTCTGCGTAAATAAATTGAGATGGGGAGAATGATAGATACAAACTATTAGAAGTGACCAATTATTTAAAGGTAAGCGATGAAAGCCTATCCTGGGCCAGCATTTCATTGGCAACTTGCAGAAGTTCATTGGCATCAACCGCTTCGATTTTGCGGTTAGTTTCTTCCGTACTTTCAAATTGGTTAAACAATAAGATACTTTTACCCAGACTAAACATTAGGTTCTCATGACTTTCCCTTCCCCGGGCAAGCTGTCCTATTATTTGCCTGTGTGCTTTGTGTAATTGAACTATACCCAGTTTTTTTGTTCTGAGTTTTTTTAACTCATTGTAAGCAATACGCTTGCTTTTAGCCAGGTTGCCACTATCAGTACCAAAATAAATACTTAAAACGCCTGTATCGAAATACGGATTGTATGATGATTCAATATTATAAGCATAGCCATTCTTTTCACGCAAAGACATATTAAGCCTGGAGTTTAAACCCTGTCCACCTAGAATATTATTCAGCAGATAAAGTCCTACCCTCCTATCATCCAGGGCATTATAAGCCGTAGTACCCAATAAATAATGAGTTTGGTAAGTATCCATTTTAACCACCTCATTTACAGGACTGTAGTGAAGGTTTTGAATTCTTTTCTTAGTCCGAAAGTTGGAAGGAATTTCAGAAAAATATTTTTCAAAATATCTTTTCAGCAAGTTAATATTAATATTCCCTACTGAACAAAATACCATTTCATCGGTATTGTAATTTTTGGCCATAAAGTCTTCGACCTGATGCCTGGTAAAACTCTTAACCGATTCAGGTGAACCCAGAATATTTCTGCCTATGGGATGATCTGGAAAAATAAGTTCCTCGAAATCATCAAATATCAATTCACCCGGCGAATCTTTGTATGAATTGATCTCATCAATGATCACTTCCTTTTCACGATCCATTTCTTTTTCTGGAAAAGTTGACCGTATAAGTACATCGCTTATTAGCTCAATAGCTCTTGAATAATCAGTTTTAAGGCAGGAGGCATAGATACAAGTTTCTTCTTTGGTAGTATAGGCATTTATTTCCCCTCCTACATCTTCCATCCTGCTGAGGATATGAAATGGTTTACGTTTTTGGGTACCTTTAAACAACATGTGTTCAATAAAATGAGCCATTCCGTGCTCATGGACGTCTTCGTCCCGAGTACCGGTGTGTATCATCATCCCGCAATAGGCAATTTCCGACTCAACTTGCATATGAGCAAGCCTGATACCATTCTTCAATTCGTAAGTAAAATACTTCATTCCAATATTTCTTGCTGCAAAAGTACAAAAACAATCAAATTATTTTTGAAAAAAAGTATTTTGAATTATCTTTGCTGCCCGTTTTGGGTGCCATACCTGCCTACCGGCAGGCAGGGCTCAACCTAAATTACGTTCTTTTGTTGTATTTTAGATATTTATTGGTGCATACCTGCCGGCAGGCAGGGCTCAGTCCCGACAAAATACAAATCTTTGATTTGTTAAATTTGTCGAGGATTCTCGAAAACAATGAAAATTAAAATTTTCTTGTTTTCGGAATTGTCCTCAGAGGTTTATTACTCTTGAGAATATATTTCAAAACTAAGAAAATCGAAGATTTTCAGTTTTTCGGGAGTAGAGCACAGGACCAGATACGTTCTTATTTTGTATTTTAGATTTTATTGGTGCCATAGCTCAGTTGGTAGAGCACAGGACTGAAAATCCTGGTGTCCCTGGTTCAATTCCAGGTGGCACCACAAGCTAAAATCGTGAATCCCTGTAGATCAATGTTCTGCAGGGATTTTTTTATTGGGAGTGGTGAGAGGGTTGATGGTTATTTATAATAAGTTATAAGCGATTCATTATATGCACTTTGCAGGCATCAAAACTCTAGAAATTCGTATGTGAACTTAACTGATATTTATTCTTATCTATTGGCTGGAAGGTAATAAACTATCTCTTAATCAGGCTGCTTTTGGCATAAGATTTACATTAATATTTTACCTGGATAGAGAAAAAATCATAAAACCCAATTATTTATACCGGATAGCATAAAATAAATTTTAGAATTATTCTAAATAAATTCTTTATGCCTGTAAATCAAGTATATATACTCCGTAATTTGGATGTACGTTTCCGTACGTACAAATTTGTAAGTGTCAAAAAGGTGGTTTAGGGCTTATATTTAAGAGGAAAGTATTGTTTTGAAGGTGTAAGGCTTTGGATTAAAGGTTGGAACCCGGTGGTATATTAACCCAATAGAAATCAACTAAGAAACTGAAACAATTTGAAATAAAAGGAACCTTTAAAACTTAATAAAAGTGAAAAGGAAACCCCACATTAATCTGTTGCCATACGCGTTTAGGCTCCAGAAATGGTAGCTCCCCTTTAAAGCAACGGTATAATTATTTTATCTTAAATTATTTTAATAAAAACTTGAAATAACATGAAAAAATTAATTAGTTTCTGCATCCTCTGTGTGATAAGTATATTTATCATTTCCTTTATTAATATTGATAGCGAGTCTACAATATTACCGGGCAAAGTTCAATTTGTTTTTAAAATGAATAAAGCTCAGGCTGACAAAAAAGAGCCATGTGCTATTTACGAATGCAAAAAAGGACAAAGCTGTTGGCCAGATTTAGGATTTGAATGTGCTGCTCACTATAATGGAGCCAGGTGTTATACTGAATACGACTGCGATTGAGGAAGATAGAATTATAGCAGGGGAGTTTCCAGAATAAGATTCTCCCCTGAAATATAATATTTTAACTATATGAAGAAAGTTTTTATTGTAATTTATGTTATCTCATTGATTTTGACAATAAATTGTACATCAAGAGGTAATTTTGAACTTTTAGAATCTAAGTTTAACAGCAATGTAACTCTCAACCTGGAGAGATTTCAAATTAATATACCTACTGATTCAATAGGTATGCATTACTATCGTAGGATATCAACATATTATGATGGAACAGTTTGGTATTATATTGGATTCCATAAAATCCTAAACTCTTTAGATCTTTATAACATTAGTGATAAAAAATTTGTAAAACGCATAATGCTGGACGAAAGGGGCCCCAATAGCATAACTGCCCTAAAAAGTATTTTTATCCACAACCTAGATAGCATTTTTATTAATGATGCTAATTCCCTTGTTGTAATAGATACTGCTGGTATAATTAAAAGAAAGATTAATTCGCCAGAAAAGGAATTGTTCAAAAACAATAAACTTCCTTTTGGAATAATTACATCAACACTTAATTTTAATATCACATTTCTAAATAAAAGAAAAACAGTATTATTTTATTTTGCACCAAGGGAATTTAAATATTTTTCTTCTAAATATATAATGACTCCATTCTTAGGAGAAATTTCATTGAATAACTCAAATCCTAGGATATCATTATTGCCAGTTAAATATTCAAACTATTATTTGAGTGGAGAAAATATTGGATTTGGAACTGAGTTTCAACCAAACATTTCTGTTTATAAGGATTTATTAATATATAATTTTCCAATTGAATCAAATATATATACTTACAATTTTTGTACTGGTGATATTCGCAAGTTTGGTGCTAAAAGTAGTTTTTCTGAAAATTTAGGTGAACCATTTCAAGGAGAGCAAGATGAAAGTATGCATCTTCTAAAGAATGTAATTTTTTTAAAGACGATTTATGATCCATACAAGAATCTCTTTTATAGATTACATTGGGGGAATTGTGAAATTATGAAAAATTCTACAGAGTTTAATGCTCTCTTTGATAAACCGCTATATTTAATGGTCTTTGATCAAGATTTTAATTTACTTAAGGAAGTTGAACTTGAAAATTATAAATATCTTCCATATGGGTATTTCGTAACTGAGGAGGGTTTGTTTATAAGTACAGGCCATCCTATGAATAAAGAATTTGATTTCAAAAATTTACAACTTGAATTATTTGTGTTTAAAAATGAGAAATAAAAAATACATATTTATTCTTGTAATCATTTGTCTTTCCCACATTCAATGCAAACGCGAAATAAGTGTTTATAAGAGAGAAAACCAGTTGTTTCATTTACTTGATCAGAACAAAATAGATAAAAACAGTCTTACAGGTTTTGTTTATATATTAAAATCATTTGGTTGTTCAAGTTGTGAAGAGATAACATATTCATTATTAAGCGATATGATAAATGACCATGAATATAAAAATAGAGAATTTATTTTAATAAGTGTAAATGATGAAGTTTTGATTCGTAACAAAATTAAGTGCAATAGTTATGATAGAGTTAAATACCTAATATTAGATGACTTATCAATTTCAAGATTGGGACTTGTTTATCCTTATGATGTTTTAATAGAGATTAAACAAGGAAAAATCATTTACCACAATATGATATCTGAGAGCAACTTAAAGAAATTAAGAAAAAGATACCAATAATTTACCCTATTAATAAGCAAAATAAAAATGGTGAATCTTAAAAAAATTATCTATTAAAATTCTTAGTCGATGAAGGAGGTCTCAGCCTTCAAAGAAATTGAAAATTTACCCCCCATCCTCAAAAACAAGGGCAATTAAACCACCACAGCAATAAATGAATATAGTAAACCTCCCATTGCACCTACTGCAAAGGCAAGCCAGAAAACTTCATTCTGCCCAGCCCAAACAAAGGGAATTAATCCAATAATGGTAGAAATAATCGTTAAAAAAACCGGAATTATTTAGTGATTGTATGAATATGCCATTCAATAAATTTTAATGTTTTGCAATTTGTTTAAAATCTAAACACCCCTAAGTGCCTGACACACACACACACACACACACACATCTACCTAAGTTAATTGACAACATTTTGTCTAATAATATTTTTAAAATACTGTATTATTTTATATATTTATTTTTTATATGCATTGAACTGCAACTTGTCTTATTAGGAACATTCTGAAAGTAAAGAAAGAAGAAAAGTTGAGTTTTTAAGCTAAATTAGGATAACTCTAAAATTTTAAAACCCTTCAAGGCCAGTATAACAGTTAAAATACCGTATTTGCAGGCTCCATGAATATGAAGATCAA
>RCNC010002148.1_pt1 | contig 20871 bp, 20 predicted proteins | sample 2041301 | NCBI WGS metagenome assembly RCNC01 (sample SAMN09708231, study PRJNA481090) | Marine sediment metagenome, whole genome shotgun sequencing project. | biome: marine sediment; feature: ocean; material: sediment; isolation source: Sewage treatment plant 13A marine sediment (STP13A) ...
TTAACCTTCTTCCTGTGAATCTTTCAGCCACCAGATTGAAAACAACGAGAGACAGTCAAATTTAATTGAGACCCTTTTATCTATTGTGTCGGGTCGGATCTAAGTTTTTACAATTTAGCCATCCAGAGTTCTTCTATACCCTCTGGAATTTGGAAGAGAAAAGGCACTTATTTAGCAGTGCATCTAATTTGACCTTATTTTGTTTTCCAAACAAAAAAGCACTTACAGTAAAAACCGTAAGTGCTTTATATATTTGGTGTAGCTAGGCGGGATCGAACCGCCGACCTCTTGAATTACTATCAGCTGATCGCTCAACCCACTTAAAACTGTACATTCAGACGAATAAGGTCCATTTAGAGTAAGTACTTTTATTCTTCGCCTTCAGTCCTAACAATCACCTGATTTACAATTTAATTTGGCGATAGCGGCTTTTCCACTACCCAGCAGATAGACTTCCGCATTTGCACCTTGACGCACAGATCGTTGGGCTCTTAGGGCTTTTTCCTTTGGCATGAAGTATGCCTCAATACCGTACTTCATTCGATAGCCGCTTCCCACACTTGCAATGCGACCTCGAATATAGACTCCTGACCTGGGCTTTTGGTGATGCAGTCCGGTGGCGATAAAAACCCCTTCTTCTTCTTTCAGGGTCACATAGCCCACCTCACTGGGTTTGAAGTGTTTTTGGGTCAAATTCTTATTGATGTTGGAGATGTCGTAATTGAGCCGCACATAGTTGCCGCGAAACAGACTACGCGGATCAATGGGCGCCGTCTTAAGAATAACGGGTGTACCAAACCAGAGGGGCCATACAGAGCTCAAGTATTCCGTGGCGAGCACCAGCATCTGGGCGCTGATAGTTAATGTCAGGCCGATAACAAGGAATTGCTTGTTGGCGGGAGTCCACTTTTTTATTGCCTTAAACATCAGCCACCTCCTTCTGCAGCATGTGGGATCGCCAATATCGTGCGGCTCCGAATAGAACGGTGGCAGCTATCATGAAAAGGACAGCACCCCCGATATAGTCCCCAATCAGATCAAAATAACGAAGCAGAGCGGTTAGCAGCAACACTCCGACTCCAGTGTAAAAGAAGTGTGTAATAGCATCGTCGATACCGCGACGAATAAGCCATACTCCGGTGACCACCAGCATCAGGTTAGTGGCAATGGCCAGGCTATCATCATGAACATTTCCCAGGTGGATCCAGAGAAAGGCCAGGAAAAAGAACAGGGCGTTGGTGAGGATGGGCCCTGAGGCCTTACCACCCGATGGTCGAGCGAGATAGAATCCTGCCACTCCGCCAAAAAACAAAAGCAACGGGGCAAAGGGACCGAAAAGGTAGTTTTCCTTGGCGAGTTCGCGCCAAACATCGTTGAAGCTAAGTGTCAGGAGTAAAATGATCCCCCCGCGCATCAACCATAGGTGCAGCACCTGGCCATAATTCCGAAGCCGGTGGTCGGAGCGTCGCCTGAGCCACCAGGAGAACCCTGTGAGTATTAGTCCCAGGGCTATTGTGGCAGGGAGCTGATCCATGATCAATTCGAATTTGTACCAGTCACCACCTATCAAGGCGAGGAGCAAATTGAACCAGAAGACCAGTCCGGCAAGCCCGCCCATAAAAAGCAGAGCTGAGTCTTTGCGTACCCATGCAAGCCAGATCGCGGCAACCAGGAAGAGTGGATAGCTTGCGGGGAAAAAATCTGTATTTGTTTCAACTATAGCCCATGTGGTGGCCAGAACCAGGCAGAGGAGGGCGATAAGCCGGCTCTGAGTGATGAATATCAAAGGAAGGACTCCCAAGGCCCAGTAAAATATGCCGTCTGGAAAATGTTCGCCAATATGGTAGATCTGGGCGATGAGCATGATGGTTGCGCCGTAGCAGATCGAACCGAAAAAAAGCCACAGCACCCCGGCCTTGTCACGGCCGCCCAGCAGCAGGCGCATTCCCTGCAAGTTGACGGCAAGGGTGATGAAGAACAGCAGCAGCATCCTGGTCAAACGAGGAATCTCGTCCCAGTTGTGGGAGACAATCAGGATCAGGGCAAGGCCAACAAACAATGCGGCCAACGCCGTTAGCACGTAATAACCCAGTGAAGTGCCGTGGGCGTCTTTAAGCTGGATATTATATCGTGCCAGGATCGCCTCACCCTGGGCAGATTCAATCAACCCATCGCGGACCCAATCCTCCACTTCCTGCGCCATATCTTTTTTAAACAACCTGAATAGTCGCATTTATTGTCCTTAAAACGTAGGGGTAGCTGGCAAATCGTTACATTGAAGCGTTTGCTTTAATATACATTATTTTTCAACACCTAATCCCGATTTTCTATTTCTTGGCATAACAAGATGGTATCCAAAAACTTGATATCACTTATTCTATGATATTTAGAAAGCAATTGGCAACTCGAACCACTTCAAAGAAACTACCCGCTGAGCTTCTCCTGTACATCTAACGATGATGTTGAAACGGGCGAATACCTGTTTCTTGCCTTGAAGGCACCGATGACATCATAAAATTTTAAAATTGACCGGATAAAGCAAGTGGGCCACTATGCTCTCCCCTCACCAAATCCTCCATGGGTTCAGGAGGAGGTCTCCTGCACAATTGTTGATGATGTCAGTGACAAGACTGACAGGAGTGGGTCCGCTCAGAATTAGGATTTTCCTGGTCAGTTTTCCCTTTAGAACATTGATTTTACGGTAATGATTAATCCCATCATTAACAAAAAAATCAATACCAGCTTACGATAGAGAATTTGGGGGAGATGATTTCGTATCCTGCCGGAGAAATAGACTATGGCAAGTACAGCAGGCAGACTGACAATTGCAGTGAAAAATATGTCTGGTGATAAATAACCGAGCTGGTTCATGCTGAGCAGCATGATCAGGCTGGATAAGGTAAAAGAGATATTGATCGCCTGTACAAATGAGTTTTTGCTCAGATCGAGTGCCATCAGGTATGGCAAGACGGGAATTACCTGGGAGCCGGTCAGTCCGTTGATGAAACCGGTGAGAAACCCCACCGGTATTTTCAGCTTTCGTTCCCATTTCTGTGGAAGGATATGGGGGTTGTTGAGCATGGTCAGGAGTGAATAGAGAACCAGCACGAGACCGAGAATAATCTTGGCGATATTAACATTGATCGCAATCAGGATAGTAAGCCCTACCAGGAGACCTGGGATGCTTGATAGATACATAGGCCAAAACCTTCGAATCGCTTTGCCAAAAGATCCTGCCTGTATCATGATAATCATGTTGCTGACAACCGAGGGGACTATTACTAAGGGTATGGCAACCTTTAAATCAAGATGTAATGCCATAACCGGGAGGCACGATGTCGAAAATCCTATACCTGTCAGTCCTTTGATTAATGAAGCAATGAAATATGCTGTCAGGATGAAAAGATAATCGACACTATCCATTTCTGATCTCACCGATCATAGTATTAATAATTTCAACTGGTGAGTGACCTGGAAAACCAACTTTTATCTCGAGCATTGGCGGGTTGTGATCATTGATTATTCCTGGCCCAGTTTGGCAGTTTATTGAAAGGTGACTTGAAGATTTATGGTTCATCCGTCGACCGTGCCCAGACTATGTACTACCTTCTAATAAAAGCTGTTTTAATTTCAGTACGGCACTCTTGGGGCTTGTGAGAATTTTTCCCTTAAAGACTTCAGAAACAGAGATGCAGGCCTGGGCTGTAGAAAACTGTGCCAGCATGACAATATCAAAGTTGGTGAAATGTTCTGCTGCAGCCTGCCGCAGTAATGTATTGTGGCCAGGGCAGTCTCCTTCACTTAACCTGGTCATTGCCTCTTCTACAAGTATTGTTGTTAACTGGTCGTCCGCGTTCCGTGTTGCTGCTAATTCGTTGAACTCGTCCTGCATGGATTTTACACTGGGACCAAATGTTGTCAGCATGCCAATATTGCCGCCTGTTTGAAGTGCCTCCTCAAACATCGCTTCATTTGGTTTTAAGACCGGAATGTCAAGATTCTGTTTGACACTATCGATCGCTTTCCCGAAAGCAGAGCAGGTGTAGAGGATTCCATCTGCACCAATTTCGTGAGCGTATTCTCCAAGTGTCGCGATTCTATTGATGATATCTTCCGTAATGGTTTGTGCTCTTTTAAGATCGAGGCTTAATGAGTCATCAAGAAGATTTACCAGCTCAGCCTCAGGCCAGTATTCTTCAAAGGCCTGTCGGACAGGATCTATGGAAAAGGGAAGGGCGTGAATCAGAGCTATTCGTTTTATTTTTGCTGTATTCATTGTTTTGTTATCGATTATTACCGATACTATGTGAGTTTTTTGGGTACGCTATAGGAGGCGCAAAATTCTTAATGATGGCCCAATAGTATGCATTGCGGGTTTAGGAGTAAAGATTTTTATGGATGGGAATACATTGCTGATATCCGCACTTCATGTGTGCGAGAAACTATGAATAACGATTGTAATATAAACCACCTGGAGGATTTGTTAGCTCTCGGGCAGATTATCGCCGTGGCCCCTTCGGTGGTTATGGTTTTAAACAGCCAGTTGGATCTGTCTCTTTTTTTATCCTCTGGGATCAGCCTAAACTGCTGCGGTTAAAGGAATCTGACTGCGAACGCATTCTACGCCGCGCTCCAGCGCCTTCTGATTCTTTGAAAGCAGTGTCGCCGCCTTGGAGCCAAAAACCTTTTTAAAAGCATTCACAATGCTTGAACGACGGACAGCACCGGTGAGTTCGAGATAGGCGCCCAGCATCACCATGTTGGCCATTTTTACACTTCCACACCTTACCGCTTCCTCGTTGGCAGGAATATAGTAGACGTGGAGGTCGTCTCTGCTGCTCGCCTGGTCAATCAGTGAACTGTTTACCAGCAGCTCACCCCCTGCTGCCACCCGTGGTTCAAATTTGTGAAAAGAGGGCAGGTTCATGACGATTGCACAGCTGGCGTCATCGGTAATCAAAGGAGAACCGATCGGTTTATCCGAAATATTGACACAGCAGAAGGCAGTGCCTCCTCTCATCTCCGGACCATAGGAGGGCATCCATGAGACCTCTTTCCCTTCTGTCATTCCGGCATATGCCAGCAGCTGACCAAGTGACATCACCCCTTGTCCACCAAAGCCTGCACAGATCAATTTTTGAGATATCATCTAATCGTCCTCCAATGATTTATAAATCCCGAGTGGATAATAGGGGATCATATTCTCATCAAGCCACGTGAGGGCATCAATCGGGCTTAATCCCCAGCCGGTCGGGCAGGTTGAAAGTACCTCTATCATCGAGAAGCCCCGGCCTTCCACCTGGTACTCAAATGCTGTCTTTATTGCCTTCCTGGCTCGACGAACCTGCTTTGGAGAATGGACAGATACCCTGGCAATATATGATGCACCGGGAATCTCGGCAAACATTTCAGAGATTCGCAACGGACTGCCACAGTGGGCAGGATCTCGTCCTTTTGGTGCTGTGGTTGTCACCTGTCCGATCAGGGTCGTCGGAGCCATCTGTCCGCCAGTCATTCCATAGATGGCGTTATTCACAAAAACAACGGTGATATTCTCGCTTCGATGGGCGGCGTGGATAATCTCTGCTGTGCCAATAGAAGCCAGGTCTCCATCACCTTGATAGGTGAATACAATTTTGTCGGGATGAACACGTTTTGCACCGGTTGCAACTGCAGGTGCACGGCCGTGAGCGGATTCGATCATGTCAACATTGAGGTAATTATATGAAAGTATCGAACAGCCAACAGATGCACAGCCGATAGCATCACCCAGTACATCAAGTTCAACAAGAACTTCAGCGACGAGGCGATGAATAATTCCATGGGTACAGCCGGGACAATAATGGGTTATCTGTTCCTTTAAACCCGGAGTTTTGGTGAATATTTTGGACATTTTTCACCCCCGTTTCAGAAATTCTTTCACATGTTCGGCAATCTCACCAGGTGTCGGTATTACACCGCCAGACCTCCCGTAGAAGGTGACAGGAAATTTGCCTCCAACGGCAAGCCGCACATCATCAATCATCTGGCCGTGATTCATTTCAACACAGACAATCTGCTTGCAGACAGGCCTGAGCCTGGTAAACGGTTGTACTGGAAACGGCCAAAGTGTTCTGGGCCTGATTAATCCAGCCTTGATACCGGCTTTAGCCATGAGCTCTATGGAATCTTTTACTATCCGGGCAGTAGAACCATAGGCAACCAGAATAATTTCTGCCTCCTCGGTACGGAACCGCTCATACTGATACTCAGATTCCTCTATCGCCGTATACTTTTCCTGCAGCCTTCTGTTATTTTCCTCGAGTATTTCCGGGACCAGTGACATGGTTTTTACGATATTCGGCTCCCTTTTACCGCGATGACCGACTGCTGCCCAATCTTTGTTCGGGGTCGATTTTCGCTTCTGTTTTTTGAACTCGACCGGCTCCATCATCTGTCCGAGCATGCCATCACTTACAATGTAGACCGGAGTTCGATAGTGCTCGGCGATTTCAAAGGCCTCACGCATCATTTCAACAGACTCCTGGATGGTCGCGGGGGCAAGGGATGGAATTCGGTAATCGCCATTTCCACCACCCCTGGTCATCTGATAGTAGTCTGCCTGACTTGGCTGGATTCCGCCAATTCCAGGCCCCGCGCGCTGAACGTTAACAATTACACAGGGAAGTTGAGCAGCAGCAAGGACTGAGAGACCTTCCTGCATCAGCGCTATTCCCGGTGATGACGATGATGTCATAACGCGGCCGCCGGAGGCTGCGGCCCCATAGACCATATGAATCGCCGCCACCTCACTCTCAGCTTGAAGATACACTCCTCCATGCCTGGGAAGTTCTCTTGCCAGATATTCAGGAATTTCATTCTGCGGTGTAATCGGATAGCCGAAGAAATGTGTGCAACCGCTTCTTATTGCCGCCTCTGCGAGGGCTTCATTGCCTTTCATCAATGTTCTGGCCATATCAACCTCCTTCGCAGACGAGGCGCTCTACGGTGATCGCGTAATCGGGACACATTTGAAAACAGTTCCCGCAACCGATGCATTCATCCATTCGCTCAATATAGACAGGATGATAACCGTACGCATTCAATATGCTTTCTGACAGTTTGAGTAAATCAAGCGAGCAGGCAACCGTGCAAAGCCCACACCCTTTGCAGCGGTCTACAGAAATGATAATGGTACCCTTTATTTCTTTTGCCATCCGATACCTCCTCCTCATGTGAGTCGGCGTGTAACAAGAGCAATGTAGAGCAAGCACCTTTTTTGAATCAGTGATAAAAAACAAATTATAGTTTATTTTAACATAAAAAAGTTATATATGCCCAAACTAAAATATAAATATTTCAGCTTCTAAACAACCTGTTTATATACCTCTAATTATAATACTAATCAGTGTAATGACTAAGATCTATGATGCTCATAAAGGTAAATTAAGTTCGTCATAATAAATTGATTCGTCTTGTTCAGCGCCGATAGAACAGAACCTGAAACATGTGCAATGGTCAGCGGAGTGAAAAACGTTCTTTGATGGCATTTATAGAAGAATTGTAACTGTCAACGGGGAAAGAGCCGTTTGAATAGTTTCGACCATTGGTAGATGATATCTTGAGGGCTTGCTTTGCTAGCTCAAGGACTCGAAATTTGCTCCTTTTTAGGCGCCGGTTATGGGGGGAAGCGCCCCTGTTTGAAATTAATCAGACTTCATTTACCTGACTACTATTATGGTCTATATCTTGAAACAGTAGCCTTTTTCCTGTATTTACAATACGAGTGATAAGCGTTTTGATTAGATGGAATTTTCTGATATCTATTTGCGGGCAGCGGCCAAGACTGAAATTGGTGAGACGAAAAGTATGCTTCAGCAGATCGCCAGTGATGAGCGCAGTCATATAGCCAGGTTGAGCCGCTCTATTGATAACCAGAAGGGGGTGAAATGAAAAAGCAGCTTCTTCTCATTGGTGGCGGTCATGCTCATATGGTCACCTTAGCTAACCTGCAGTGTTTTGTTGACAGAGGTTTTGGGGTGACCGTCATCCAACCGTCCGAATACCATTACTACAGTGGTATGGGGCCGGGCATGCTGGGTGGGACCTACCAACCTGAAGACATTCGCTTTGCCACGCGCAAAGTTGTTGAAACAGAAGGCGGGCGCTTTGTCCTCGGTATAGCAAACCGTATCGATCCGGATAAAAAGCTGGTTTATCTGGAAAACAGTGAAGAGGCGATACCTTATGATGTGTTGTCCTGCAATGCTGGTTCCTATGTGACACGTGAGATGATACGCGGGGACTCAACCAACATTTTCACACCCAAACCAATTGAGGAATTACTCCTTGCCCGAGAGAAGATAGTTTCTTTGGCAAATCGTGACAAGATTACTGTTGCGGTCATCGGCAGTGGTCCATCGGCTATCGAAATTGCCGGTAATATCCATCAACTTTGTTTGCAGCCGATGGTTACAATGCCGAAAATACTGCTGTTGGGTGGCAAAAAATTTATGGCCGGACGACCGCAAAAAGTTGGCCATATGGCCAGGATGATACTTGAAAGAAAAGGGATTGAGATTATTGAAGCAGGATACGTTCAGCATATTGAACCTGGTCACATCCTGCTTGAAAACGGGCAGGATTATCGAGCTGATATTGTTTTTGCGGCAGTAGGGGTCAAGCCGTCACAGATTTTCGCCCGCTCGGGGTTACCGATTGGTCCTGATGGAGGCTTACGGGTGAACGATTACCTGCAGTCAACCCGGTACCAGAACATCTTTGGTGGGGGAGATTGTATCTATTTTGAAACCAAACCTCTCGATAAGGTCGGTGTTTATGCTGTGCGCCAAAACTCTGTACTGTATCGGAACCTGATGGCCTGTCTTGAAGGCAAACAGCTGGAGAAATTCTCACCCGGAGGCAGCTACCTTCTTATTTATAATCTGGGTGACGGGGAAGGAATACTGTACAAGTGGTCCATAACGTTTACCGGAAAAATTGCCTTTTACATCAAAGATTGGATCGATCGTAAATTTATCCAATCCTATCAGAAATATTGAACAATCGGCCTTAATCGACCATGTGATACCAGCATCTGAAATAATAATAGCCGATTTTATCCCCTTAAATCAGGAAGAACATGGTTAGTTGAAATATCTACCATTTGCTCATCTGCCTATAGAAATGATTGCTACTTTATCTATCCTGTTTGGGAGCAAGTTTTACATTTTTTCACGTACATCTCCGGACAACAGCTTAGATCTATTATTGCCGGATTTGAGAGAAATCGATTATCAGAAAATGTCAGATCGAGTGACGATTTCTGTACCTTAAACGCTGCCCGGTGATGGGCAGTTGGTGCTATGGTCCTGCCACCCAAGATCTAGTATAGACAGGCTTAATGCTGAAAGATAATCACCCTGATGTGGGTGCGATCGTCCTCGAGTGTACGAATATGGAACCGTATGCAGCGGCGGTTAGAGGAGTGACTGCCCTGCCGGTATATTCCATTTATAGTTTTATTCAGTGGTTTCAGGCCGGGTTACTTCCAAGGCAATTCAGCCGACAGGTTATGGATCCAGGTATATTTCCGACTGATACCATGGTGTAAGTATTGCTATTATCAGATCGTTACCACACCCCCAACAGCTCAGGTAATTTTTTTGGTTTCTGAGAATAGCTTTTTCACTCATGAGGCCTAACGTAAACATTACCCTGATCACCCATTCAATATTTTCTCTATTTTTTTTAAACATTTCCAAACTACAGCTCGTTATTATTACATTGTTAACCATAGTATCGTAGACTTTCAGCCATGAATCTCATCCAAATACTCGGTTACCAAATGTAACACGAATGGGTAATTGAGACTTGTCTTCGCTTAACTGCTTCACATTGAGACATGTGTCACATTGAGACACGTCCGTTCTGTTCAACTGCTATGAGCTATAAGTCAGGCTCACACAACAATTGTCTCAATTTGAGACAATTGTCGGAATTTAATAAGTCGAAAATTATTACAATAACTTTCAACCTCTGATTCTCAACCAATCGAATCCGGGAAATTTAACTATTAATTACAGTTTGTTAACTTCAGCAGAGCATTTCGTGCATCCTTAAATAAAGGGTTAGGGAATAAATGGCATGATTATCGCTATTGGAGGTGTATGTCAGGACTATCTTTTGATTGAGTGTTCACCACCTCAAACTGCTCTCAAGAATAACGGGGATTATCAAGTGAAAAAAATAGATGTTGTTGTCATTGGCGGAGGCATCTGCGGAGCCTCGGTTGCTTTGGGTCTAATCCGCAATGGAGCTGGTAAAGTGATCATGCTTGATGAGCAGCTTCCAACCCAACGTCTCTCACGCGGCAACTTCGGTTTGACCTGGTTTATGCCAAAAGGTGCAAATAATCCTGTTTACGCCAAATGGAGCCGCATGGCAACAATATTGTGGCCTGAATTCGCTGCCAAACTACAAGAAGAAAGCGGCTACGATATAGAGCTTGAGTGGAACGGTGGAGCGATGCATGCAACTGGTGAAGATCAATTCAATGCCTATGCCGATTCAGTTAAGACTTTAAGCAAAATTTGCGGTGATGAGGGGCTCGATTACCCGGTAAGGATGCTGGATCGCGATGAGTTCGCTTCAATGATTCCTGAGATGAAACTGGGTGAAGACGTTTCAGGTGCAATGTATTCAGCCGAGCAGGGACATGTAAACCCCCTGAAACTGCTCGGAGCACTCCGATGCGCTTTCCAGAACAGAGGCGGAATCTATTATGGTGGCTCTGCTGTATATTCCATAAGACCCACAAACGATGGCAGTGTTGATGTTATTACCGCTGATGAGACCTACCGATGCACCAAACTCGTGATTGCCGCCGGTCACGGATCAACAAGGTTGTTGGCAGAACTCGGCCAGACGCTTCATATCTATCCTCAGCGTGGGCAGCTTATCGTCACCGAGCGTGTTAAAAAAGTTTTACATTTTCCAATACTGGCAGTACGCCAAACAATGGACGGAACCTTCATGATTGGCCTCTCCACCGAAGATACTGCCCATGATACTCAGGTTACGGTAGAGGCGATGAAGAGCCAGGCCAGTGGAGCCATCAGACTTTTTCCAGAGCTGGCAAAGCTGAACTGGATAAGAAGCTGGGGGGCAATTCGTGTTATGACTCCAGACGGTGCCCCAATCTATGAGAGATTGCCTGATCATAAGAATATTTATGTAATAGTCGGCCATTCGGCAATCACTCTAGCCCCTGTCAAAGAAAAACAAATTGCAGACTGGATTCTTGAAAAAGAAACGGCATCTCAAATTTCTCATTTTAGTAATGGTAGATTCAATGTTTAAGCGTGAGACGGTAACAAAGACAACGGTCGAAATAACTCTTGACGGAAAAAATGCTGCTGTGCCAGGGGAAATGAGTGTGGCTGCCGCCCTGCTGGCTATCGGCAAGATCACATCACGAATATCTCCGGCATCGAAAAAGCCCTGCGCTCCCCACTGCCTTATGGGTGTCTGTTTTGAGTGTTTGATGGAAATTGATGGCGTACGTCGTCAAGCCTGTATGACCACGGTTAAGGAAGGAATGGTCGTTAATCGTAATGTGGAAGAAGGGAACGGAGGGAAATCATGAGCAGCCATTACGATGTGATTGTGATCGGTGCAGGGCCTGCGGGGATTACTGCAAGTTCTTGTCTGGCAGAGATGGGTTTAAAAGTCTTGACTCTGGATGAACAGAATCGAATTGGCGGGCAGATTTACAGAAATATAGAGAATGCCTCTGAACAAAACCTGCGAAAAATGGGGGAAGAATACCGCAGAGGACTTCAACTTGGAAAACGTTTCAAAAAGAGTAGCGCAGAATACTTAAATAACGCCTCCGTCTGGAATGTGGAACCTGAAGGTCGGGTCTGCTACTCAAGAGATGGCGTTTCCGAGAGGATAACCTCTAATTATATCATTATCGCTGCCGGGGCGATGGAACGCCCGGTGCCAATACCCGGATGGACGCTCCCCGGGGTCATGGGTGCAGGTGCGGTGAATGGGTTGGCAAAAGAGGCTGATCTCAGTCCCTCGGGTCCTGTTGTCCTCGCGGGCAGCGGACCACTTCTGCTTCTGGAGGCGGCACTGTTAATCGAAAAAAAGACGAAAATTGCTGCTATACTCGAAACCACGCCTAAGATTCCTTCAGCTAATACTCTTCCTTATCTACCCCAGGCTCTGCTCGGTACCGCTTTTCTTTTGAAAGGGGTGAAGATGCTCCAGGACATCAGGAAATCAAAAGTACCCCATTATAAAGGGATAACAAATTTGAAAGCTGTTGGCGAAACAACCCTGACTTCGGTAGAAGCTGATTATGGTACAAAGAAACTCAGCTTCCCTGCAGAGATGCTCCTGTTGCATTTTGGCGTCATCCCGGAGACCCATATTTACCGGCTCCTTAAATGCCATATGGAGTGGAATGAGAATCACCGCTACTGGTACCCGCAGACAGATATGTGGGGCCGCACAAATTTCGAAAAAATATTTGCGGCAGGTGATGGAACAACGGTCACCGGAGCCCTTTCTGCTGAATATAAAGGTGAGCTGGCAGGACTAGAGGTTGCACGATGCCTTGGAATCATACCAGATTATGAGCGTAATCGTCTTGCTGCCCCGATTCAAGGCGCACTCAAAGACGATGGTTATCCGCGGCCTCTTATTGATGCGTTCTTTGCATTCAACCCCAAACACTTTGCCTTTGAAGACGAGACAATTCTCTGCCGTTGTGAAAACATCTCAATCGGGGATGTGCGTACAATTGTCAGACAGGGTGTAACGGATCTCAATGAAGTAAAAGCCATTACTCGATGCGGTATGGGGCCCTGTCAGGGTCGCATGTGTGGGCCCGCTCTTGGTGAGATTGTTGCGACGGAACTGAACTGCTCTATCCCAAGGGCAGGGTTATTGACAATTCGTCCACCACTCAAGCAAATTCCTCTTGAGGAAGTAGCGGCAATGGATATTGCCGCGGATGGCGTTGATCCGGCAAATCTCTTTAAAAATCAAAGTAAACAAACAGGCCACTAGGAGAAGAAAATGAGTAACATAATCCGTATGGAAACATCGGAAAGAATGAGTAAAATCGTCATTCACAACGATACCGTTTATCTGTGTGGGCAGGTTGGAGATAGTTCGGATGGCTCAATGACGGAAAACATGCTTGCTAAAGTTGACTCCCTACTTGAACAAGCAGGCAGTGGACGAGACTACATACTTTCTGCAACGATTTATGTCCGGGACATGAAAGACTTCGCCGAAATGAACACCGTCTGGGACAGCTGGATACCTGAAGGACATGCACCGGCCCGTGCCTGTGTGGAGGCCCGAATGGCAAGACCCGATCTGTTAGTTGAAATTTCCGTGATCGCCGCGGTTAAGAAATAAAATACGGAAGATCTAACTATTACGACATCTACAAATTTGCTTGGTTTTTATTAAGAAAAATCATCGAAGTCAGAGGAGACAGGGATGGAGAAATTCTTTAAATACATACTGCCGCTGCTGATCAGTATCGTTGCACTGATGCAATTTTACCAAGTCCTGATGAGATATGTTTTTGAACTCCCGGTCATGGGGCTCGATGAACTTGTTGTCTATCCAACCTTATGGCTTTATCTCCTTGGCAGCGTAAATGCGGCAAGAGAAGATACACAGATAAAGGCAAACGTTCTCGATGTCTTCTTAAAAACTGATAGATCCAGATTAGTGGTGCGCGTTATAGCGGATTTAATGTCCGTGATCGTTTCATGCTGGCTCACCTACTGGGCATGGGATTATTTTCTTTATGCTAAAAGGGTCTGGAAAGAGAGCCCCACTCTTTATATCCCGACATTCTGGGCGGAGTGTTCCCTGTTTATTGGTTTGGCTCTGATGACTTGTTACAGCGGTTGGTATCTCTACAAAAACGCAAGAAATCTTATTGTTGCACCCACACCAGCAAAGGAGTCATAAGATGGAAATAGTAACTGCTTCTTTAATCGCACTGGGGGTACTGGTATTGTTGCTCAGTTTTGGTGTGGCGTTGCCGTTCTGTTTTGGTGGCGCCCTGATGGTCATGTATTACCTGGGCGACGCAGCAATGGAAGGCACGATGGTCTGGGGGTATTCACAGCTCGCAAATCCGGTTCTTCTCTGTATCCCGCTCTTTGTTTTCGCAGGCACAATTATGAGTGAAAGTGGTATAGCTGCGAGCTTGTTAAAGTTCGTCAATATATTTGTCGGTCGCATCAGAGGAGGTCTGGGTGTCGTTGCCGCCGTCAGTTGTGCAATCATCGGAGCGATATCAGGCAGCGGCCTTACCGGGGTAGCTGCCACAGGCCCCCTGTTAATTCCAGAAATGGCGGAAAAGGGTTATCCTAGAGGGTATGCAACAGCACTTGTCGCAAACTCTTCGGTGCTTGGCCTGCTGATCCCTCCCAGCGTAACTATGATTATCTATGGCTGGGTAACAGACACCTCTATCCTTGCTTGTTTTCTCGCAACGCTTGGCCCTGGTCTACTCATCACCTTTCTCTTCTCAGTCGTTAATCTGGTGATGGCCCGAAAATTTCCACTCATACTTGATCCACCGGCAACAAAGGCCGAGATCATAAAAGAAGGCATCAGCTGCAGTTCAAAAGCAATCCCAGCTCTGATCATGCCGGTCATCATTCTCGGAGGAATATATGGTGGCATCATGACTCCAACAGAAGCTGCTGCGGTTGCTGTGATTTACTCAATACCCGTTGGTTTCCTCATTTATAAGGGATTGACCTGGGAGACCTTTTTAAAAGCGGCAAAAAGCTCAGCCACCGCTGTCGGTGCCATCATGGTTATGATTATTTTCAGCCTGATGCTCAGCCAACTTTTTGTTATGGAAGATGTCCCCCAGGCACTCGTTGAAGGGATCTTCACTATTACCAGTAACAAAGTCCTGCTGCTCATTCTTATCAATTTTCTGCTGTTTTTTGTTGGTATGATAGTAAACGACATAACGGCTATTATCCTTATTGCCCCACTTCTTCTGCCTCTCATGGAAGCAATTGGTGTTTCCCCAATTCAATTTGCCGCAATTATGGGGGTAAACACTGCCATGGGTGGCGTGACCCCTCCATACGCCTCTATTCTTTATCTTGGTATCAGAATTGGAAAAGTAGAGTTTTCAGAAGTTATTAAACCGGCAATGATTCTTATTCTTTTCGGTTATGTACCCGTTGTTTTTCTGACTTCACTTTGGCCCAACTTGTCGCTCTTTTTTCCGAGACTTTTTGGGTACTAATCATCAATCACAAACAGGAGCACGAAATGAAAAAAAACTTAGTTGTCAACATTCTCATTCTGGCGGCAAGCATTGCCTTGCTGGCAGGAATCAGCCAGGCAAAAACCTTTAAAATTTCACATGTCAGACCTCAGGGAACCGCTATCGACAATGATCTACAATGGTTTGCTGAGACCCTGGAGAAATCTACCGGCGGGGAATTGAAAGCAAAGTTGTACCCGGCAAGTGCACTTGGTGACTATACCATCGTACAGGAAAGAATTAGCCTGGGAGCTGTGGACATGGCTTGCCAGCCGCCATCCTCTGCAGCAGACAAGAGATTCCAACTGGTCTATTTCCCATACATGATGAAGAACTGGGAGCAGGCTCGTAAAAATTATTCAGCCGGCGCTCCACTGCGGAATGTGGTTGCCGAACTTTATGCAGAACAGGATATACATCTCCTGGCAGTCTGGCCGGTGTATTTTGGCGGAATTGCCTTCAATGCCGAGGTTAAAAATGCCGGAGACCCGGATGCCAAAAAAGGCCTTAAGCTTCGCGTTCCACCGATGAAAACGTTCCAGCTTCTTGCCGACACAACAGGATACCTTGGTACTCCGATTCCATTCTCAGATGCTTTTACTGCTGTACAGACCGGTGTTGTTGATGGCGTTATCGGGTCTGGAGCGGAAGGCTACTACTCCTCTTTCAGGGATGTTACCAAGTACTACCTGCCGTCTAATACTCACTTTGAAGTTTGGTACCTGATAGTCAGCAAGAAAAAGTTCGACAAACTGTCACCGGAAGTGCAAAAACAGCTGCAGGATGTTGCCAATCAGTTTGAAGATCGGCGCTGGGAAGTTGCAGAAAAGGATCAGAAAGCTAACGAACAACGTCTCGCCGATTATGGTGCCAAAATTGTGCCAATAAGTGATGAGGAAATTGAAAAAACTGCTGCGAAAGTAAGGACTGTTGTATGGCCGCAGATTCTTGAAGATGTTGGTCCCGAATGGGGGCAGAACGTTCTTAACGGTATCATCGAGTAATGTGCTGGATTGTATTTTCCCGGACTGCTCCAGTCCGGGAAAATACGCTATTTAACCAGAAGGTGGCTGCTATGAACAAGATGAGCATTATACTGATTTCCTGTTTGATGTTAGCACTATCCAGTACAGGTGAACTATACGCTGACTCATCCGAAAGGTGGAAAATAGGTCATCTACGTCAATCCGGATCGGCCATAGATAAAGACTTACACCAGTTGATAGAGGTAATCGGTGCAAAGACAGATAACAGGATTGTTTTTGATGTGTACCCAGGCAACAGGCTTGGAGATTACTCTGCTGTACAGGAACGCGTATCTTTCGGAGAAGTTCAGTTTTATGTTGGACCGCTGGCAACCTCGATTGATAAAAGATTGCTGATTGCTACGACACCATACCTGGTTAACAGCTGGGCTGATGCCAAAGAAGTATACCATCAGGGTAGTTACCTGTTAACTAAAGTGGCGGACCTGTTGGCCGAGCAGAATATTAAGCTGCTGGGTGGATGGCCTGTCTATTTTGGAGGTATTGGCCTCAGGCAAATGCCACCTGAGCCAGGAAATCCTGATGTATCGAAAAAAATGATAATCAGGGTACCTCCGATTCGCAGTTTTGAACTGACCGCTAAGGAACTTGGATATACCGCTTACCCGATCACCTGGACGTATGCAAAGATGGGGTTGAAAACCGGCATGGTCGATGGCATCATCGGTGGCGGCGCTGAAGGATATGCCGGGTTTAAGGACAGTATAAAATTTTACATTCCGGTAGGAGATCATTTTGAGTACTGGTTTGTATATATGAATCTGGATTCCTGGAAAGACCTTTCAGATAGAGAGCAGGATCTTTTTCTTGGAGCGGTGAAAGAAATGGAGGAGAAACGCTACCTCATCGCTGAAAAACAGGAAAAAGAAAGTATTCAACTGTTAAAAAAACAAGGTGTTAAAATTATTGACCTCAATAGTGAAGAACTTCTGAAAATGCGGGAAAAAATCCAGGCAAACGTCTGGCCGCAACTTGCACGGGAAATTGGCCCTGAATTTGATGAAGTTATTTCTAAAATAGTTAAAAAACCATAGTAGCTTCTCAGGTGCTCTGACCTGAACTCATTTCCTTTTTTAGTTGATACTGCTTTATTTTACGGTATAGAGTTGCACGCGAAACACCTAACCTCCGAGCTGATTCAGCCATATTTGACTTTGTTTCGTCCAATATGGCTGATATCATTTTCTGCTCCATCTCCTGAAGTGTTCCTGACACCACATCGTTTCTCACTGGCTGAACTTTGAGTGCGAGATCCCTGGCTGTAATAGTAGTGCTGTTACATATATGCAACGCTCTTTGGATCGCATTTTCCAGTTCGCGGACATTACCGGGCCAGTGGTAAGAGCTGAGAGCATCATAGGCATCTGAAGTAAATTTATGTTTCTGGCTGGCCTTTGCCAGAAAATATTCTGCCAACGTTTTTATGTCTTCAGCGCCCCGTTCGCGCAGAGAAGGGATCTTGATCTGAATAATGTTCAGGCGATAGTAGAGATCCTTTCGAAACCGATTATTTTGAACAGCTTCAGATAAATTCACATGGGTTGAAGCGATGATTCTTGCATCGGTATGAATGACCTTGCGTGCCCCAATCGGTTGGATCTCACCTGTCTGAAGAACACGAAGTAGTTTAACCTGCATATCGTGAGGCATATCCCCAATCTCATCGAGAAGGATCGTTCCTTCACTTGCCAGGGCAAATTTCCCAGAACGCCCCCCTTTCAACGCTCCGGTAAATGCGCCTTCCACGTATCCAAACAGCTCGCTCTCCAGTAACTCCCGAGGGATTGCACCACAATTAATCGCCACAAATGGTCGATCCTTTAACTCATAACCATTATGGATTGCCTGGGCAAAAAGCTCTTTACCAGTACCTGTCTCCCCAATTAACAACACGGTAGCATTTGACTGGGATGCTCGCTTTGCAAGCTCTATCGACTCTAAAAATTGGGTTGACGATCCTATAAGGGAATCGAAGGTGAAAATTGGCTGTGTTCCAGAAATTTTGTCGGCCAATTTCCTTATATTATTGAATTCTGTAAAATTGATCACTGCTCCAAGGAGTTTTTTTTCGACAGAAACAACCGGTTGGGCTGAATAAAAAAAATGGATGTCTTGACGTCCGACCTGGATATGACACTCTCTGTTTATCCAGCTGGCTGGCTGTTTATAAATATTTTGCAAATCAATATTGAGATCACCCAGAACTGATACAGATTTCCCTTCAAGATTGTCGGTATGAAGAATCTGTTTCCCCTGGTGGTTTATTTTGCGAATTCGCAGTTCATTATCCAGAGTCATCAAGCCAGTGCCTGAAGCCTCAATAACACTGTCAAGAAAACCAATATAGAGTGACATTTCTTTATTGCGCCGTAAAAGTCTCATATGTCTCTCTATTGACCGAGCTGCAGAGGTCATCATGATAAGGGTATGAGGGTGCACAAGGCTTGAATCACCAACAATGCAATAAACTCCCAAAAGTACTCCCTGGTGGCCAAAAATTGGTGCTGCGGAGCTGATAAAACCATGGGCTCTTTTACAATAATGATCTTTATCATTGAGCTGTATCGGTACCTGGAGTTTTAAACAGAGACTGGTTGCACTTGTACCCACATCTCTTTCGGTCCACCTGTAACCTGGAGAGAAATTCCTTTCCTCAGAGTTCTGTCTGGGGATGTCTCCTCCTGCAAGCTTAAGTACAAAGCCGTCTTTATCGGCAAATCCGACTGTGAAATCGTCTGGTGACATAAGCTCATAGAACTCTTCAGTGGTTGCAGATATATGTTTTAAAATTTCTCTGTTTGCCTCTCTTCTAGCCTCAAGCTCATCTGTAGAAAGCCTAAAATGTTTATTATTTCTTTCCTCGCGGTCGATACCGAATGATTCTGAACGTTTATGCGATAATTCGATTACCCCCTGTATCTGCTCTTTTGTCAGTATGGCGCCTTTAAGTATTTCCTTTTGCATAGCCTATCGATAGTAGAATTTTGATAAATTGTGTCTAATATGCAGTGTTGCGAAATTTAGTCTAATCATCTAGTTGACTAACAGAGACTTGAATTAAATACTTGGTTACCTAACCCGAATAAATCGGAACTTTTTGAAATGCTTGGATAAGTACCTTATAAATTATTTTCTACCAAAAAAAAAACGCAGAAAATAATTTATAAGGTACTGAATGAACATGTTACATAAATATATCGACTTACTTTCCAGAGTTGCTTCTTGATCAATTTTAGGCTGCTTTTCTTACTACAGTTACTTAGCATTTATCACTTCCTACCAATATTCACCAAGTTTGCCCCGGGAGTAGGTGGTTTTTTTCGGAAGATTTATGGATATTCCTCGAGAAAGCCAGGTTGCTATCCGGTTCTCATATATTAATTGGTACAGCTTGTAAATGCCACGGTATTGTGGATACTCTCTGCCATAATATGTAATAGGATTTTTAGACGAGGCTAATTGGTAGTTTCTAAACGCGGTTTTTGCCGAGGGGTGATTTCATAAGGATGAGATTACCAATTTGGACAATGGGGGTGGATTCTCTTGTAGTAGTGTTGAAGCCGTTGTATGCAGATTACCGTTGGTTGACTCCAGACAGCATGAGATAATTAGTGACCGGAAAGCTCCCGAGCCTGCGACGGTCTTGCAATCACTATATGAGGAACCGACAGTGAAAGTAATTAGCATCTCCTGCCTGTCGGTGATTACCTGCAGGTATAACTTTTGCTAGTTGCTCTAGTTTGTCATCGCGATGGGCCAAAATTTACTGAATCTCCTTCATCCAGTTTTTTGAATCCTTCGCTTTGAATCTCTGAATAGTGCACGAATACATCCGGCTGACCACTCATTTCAATAAATCCAAAACCTTTTTCCGCGCTGAACCACTTAACTTTACCTTCTGCCATGATACTTTCCTTCATTTGAAAATTGTACTGATTATTAGTCATTACAAGAACTATTCTTGTTATTGGTTGGCCATCCAATAATTTCTAATGACTGTAAAAAATAGGCCAAATAATTATGGAGCTGGTGACAGGAGTTGAACCCGCGACATCTTGATTACAAATCAAGTGCTCTACCTACTGAGCTACACCAGCTTATTTATATTATACTGATGGAGGATATGCTGAAATAACATCTCCAGCCCCATTCATTAGGTTCATTACTGATTGAGTATCAATACCATCAATCTTATTCCATGTTTCATATAAACTTTTAATTAAAGCTTGTTGACTTTCACTGGTTAATGAAGTATAAGCATCTGTAACCCATGCTTGCATAACACCATCACCAAGAAAATTAATAGCTCCAATCTCTGGAACACTATCCATGGCAGTTTTAAACAGGTCTGATTTCATATCATCAGAAATTGGTAGATCATTAACTAATGGCATAGAATCCAATGTAGGTAATCCGGCCGCTGTTAAAGATCCTACCATAAAAAACATAAACATCAAACTTAAAAATAAACTTTTCATTGTTAATCTCCTGGTTTATACTCAATTGTGTGAG
>RCNC010002741.1_pt1 | contig 20846 bp, 18 predicted proteins | sample 2041301 | NCBI WGS metagenome assembly RCNC01 (sample SAMN09708231, study PRJNA481090) | Marine sediment metagenome, whole genome shotgun sequencing project. | biome: marine sediment; feature: ocean; material: sediment; isolation source: Sewage treatment plant 13A marine sediment (STP13A) ...
AAGGGAGGGATATTGCGAGCGTCAGCGAAGCAATCTCCCAGCTTTACCGGCAAAAGGATACGAAACTTGGAGATTGCTTCGGTCGCTTTCGCTCCCTCGCAATATTCGCAATTTGTGTGACCGTATTTCTGCGCGAACCCTAAGTCTGTCCGAAGGCGGCAACACCACACGGCATCTGCCGGTGCTTGTTAACCCTGCGTCTCAGACATTTTTACTTCGGAAGGACGAACTGGTATAAATTATGGGCGCCATCTTGAGACATCCCCCCTGGAGGCCCTGATGCAAGACGCGGACAAGGAAGCCCTCGCGAATCAACGCAAAGAACCGGAATATTCGAGCCTGCTCAAGCGTATGCTGACCGGCGAGAAGCTTGCGCTGGCGAAGCTCGTGACTGCTGTCGAGAACGACGCCCCCTCCGTTCCCGAGCTCATGGAGGCAATCTACCCGAAGACCGGAAGATGCTATTCCTTGGGGGTTACCGGACCGCCCGGGGCCGGGAAGAGCACCCTCGTGGACAAGCTGATCGCTCGCCTGCGGGCACAAGACAAGATTGTCGGGGTCATTGCCGTGGATCCCTCCAGCCCCTTCTCGGGAGGGGCGGTCTTGGGCGACCGGATCCGGATGCAACGGCACGCCCTGGATGAGGGCGTCTTCATCCGCAGCCTGGGGACGAGGGGAACAGGGGGCGGGCTGTCCAGGGCGACCGGCGAGGTTCTTCGGCTCTTCGACGCCTTCGGAATGGACGCGGTCATCATCGAGACGGTGGGCGTCGGCCAGACCGAGCTGGATATCGTGGATATCGCCGATACGACCCTCGTGGTCCTCGTGCCGGAGTCGGGTGATACGGTGCAGACGATGAAGGCAGGCCTGATGGAAATCGCCGATGTCTTCATCGTCAACAAGGCGGACAGGGAAGGGGCCGACAAGATGGCCTCTGGCCTGAAGGGCATGGTGGAACTGAACGACTGCGGCGCGTCCGACTGGAAGGTGCCGGTTCTGCTCAGTCAGGCGAACCAGGATCAAGGCGTGGATGAGATCTACGAAGAGCTGAACAATCACCGTGACCACCTTGCGACGCATACGAGCAAGGGGGAACGAAGAGCAAAGATCCGACGTCGGCAATTCATGGAGATTCTCGGCCACCGGTTTGTCAAGAAGGTGGAAGTGCTGGCAAGGGAGGACGAACGGTTCCGGACCTACCTGAAGGAGGTAGAGCAGGAGGATGCGAATCCTTATCGGATCACCAAGGCCATTTTTCAGGACGAGGAGTTTGCCCGCAAGATCTTTGACTCTGTTTAAACCGGATAAACCACACCCGAGCAAGATGAGGCTGAGCCGTGACCGATGGAAACACCGACACAACGAACGACCCGGTTGCCCGCACCCTGAAGGCACTCAAGAAGAACGAATTCCTGGCCCATTGCTTCCCCAAGGCGGAAGAGGCCAAACAGTTCGTCCTCGATTCGATTCAGCCGGGCTTGCGTGTGGGCTTGGGCGGCTCTTCCACCCTCCGGGAGATGAATCTCGTGGAGGGCCTCAAGAAGAAAGGAACCCTCCTCCTCGATCACTGGGACGAATCTCTCACCTTCGAGGAAACCCTCCAGGTCCGGAAGGATCAACTCGTGTGTGATGTCTTTCTCAGCAGCGTCAACGCGCTCACCGAAAAAGGCGAGTTGGTCAGCCGCGATGGGATCGGCAACCGAACCTCTGCCATGACCTTCGGCCCCGCAAAGGTCTTCCTCCTGGTAGGCACCCAGAAGATCGTCCCGGACCTTCACGCCGCCTTTGAAAGAATCAAGGAGGTGGCTGCACCGATGCGGGCCAAGAGCCTGAATATGGACCTTCCCTGCACGAAGGGAAAGGGTTGCGTGGACTGTCACGACCCGAACCGAATCTGCAGGGCCACCCTGATTCTCCACCGAAGACCCATGCTCACCGACATCACCGTGATCTTGATTGGAGAGGCACTCGGCTACTAGGAGGCTGTTGAGAAACGGCCATCTGCGGCGCTTGTTGCGAGCGAAGCGTGGCAATCCCCCAGCTTCGTCGCCACACCCAATGCTTCGTCACTGCGGCTGGTGTTCTTCGACACCCTGCTCGTGGGGCAAAAAGCCCTTGAGTAGCCCCCCCGATTACGATAACCTCTATGCAGGAAAGACCACGGACATACCCACCGGTGCTGTTGCAGATGCGGTGGGCCTCCTGCAGGGAGGCCGGTGGAACCGAGGCATGCGGGCGGAAGGAAATCGAATAGCAACTTGGAACATGGGAGGACGAATGATGCAGGCGAGATTGGAACGAGCGGCTCGAACGAGTCCGGCTGTTTTCCTTTCCTTTGCTCTCATTCTGGCAGCGGGCTGTTATTCGAACATGTACGATGATTCGTCGATCGACAAGGAGGCAACGGCCATCCTGCGGGGTCCGATCGGTCCCGGATTCCCGATGAAGCTGACGATTGGAGACATGGAAAAGCCGAAGAAGAGCGTCAGGATTCCGGCCGGAAACCACACCTTCGATGTGCAGTGGATCGGAGAAACGGACGCCCCCCCGGATTTTGCAGAAGGGTATCTATTGAGAGTGCCCCTTCGATGCTCCCTGACGTATGACATCAAGGCCGGCAAGAAATACGACGTGACCGTGATCGGTGAACGGGTGTCCCTCTACGAGTATGAGGCAACCAAGCTTACAGGGGCGAGACACGACGGCTCGATCGTCGAGTCCTGTGAGGGCTCCTATGTGGGGTGTTGTCCGTAGGCAGGAACACGAGCGAACAAAAGCGTACAAAAGCGAACAAAAGCGTACCGATCAGTTGCTATCTTGTTGATATTCTGGTATTTATTTGTGTTCGGCACGAATCAGGGTAGATGAGACAAGTTTTTGGCGGTGTAGCTCAGTTGGTCAGAGCATGCGGCTCATATCCGCAGCGTCCGGGGTTCAAATCCCTGCACCGCCACCACAAACCGACGAAAAGAAAAAGATCGCGGCCGCGATCTTTTTTTTTCGTGCGGGACGATTCGTAACGTAGAGAAGACGCACGCACAGGGGGGACTGTGTACGTACCGGCACAGAGGATTCGGATCGCAGACGGACGCGTTGAACTGGACGGGTCCCAGGGAGAAGGGGGAGGGCAGATCGTTCGGACCGCCTGCGCTCTTTCCGCGCTCACAGGGGTCTCCTGCCGGATATCCCATGTTCGCGCACGCCGCAGCCGACCCGGCCTCCGGGCACAGCACTGCACAGCATTGAAGGGCCTGGCCCGCCTGTGCGATGCGAAGACGAGCCGTTTGAAAGTCGGTGCGACCGAAGTCATCTTTTCTCCCGGTACGTTGAGGCCCGTCGAACTCGAACTCGACACAGGAACTGCAGGGTCGATCGGTCTCGTCCTCCAGTCTCTTCTACTGGCCGGGATCGGGCTGTCCGGGCCTTGGAAGGTGCTCGTGCGAGGCGGAACGGACATCCCGAGTGCCCCAAGTTGCGATTACATCAAGAATATCAAGCTTGCCCTGCTGGCGCAGATGGGCTATCGGGCAAACCTGCGCATCGTGAGAAGAGGCTATTTCCCGAAGGGCGGAGGCATCGTCCAAGTCGAGATCGAGCCGCCCCCGCAAGGAGAACTGCTCGAGGCCCTTCACCTGCCTGTGGCAACCGATACCACCGGGTCCTACGGTGTCTCGCACGCCTCCTCCGGGCTGTCTGCTGGAAAAGTGGCCGAAAGGCAGAGAAGACAAGCGGCCTATGGCCTTACCGACTTCCTCCACATCCCGTCCAAAGTCCGTTTGGAATACGGCCCGACCGATTCAGCGGGGTCCGGGGTTCTGGTCTGGGCGACGACGAACGACTCTGTCGTGGGCGCGTCCTCTCTGGGCACGACGAAGCAGCCGCCGGAGCAGGTTGCAGACCAGGCCGTGGAGATGTTGCTGAGGACGTACCACACCCGGGCAGCGATCGACCCGTGGATGGGCGATCAGATCCTTCCGTACATGGCCCTGAGCCGGGCACCCTCCGTCATAAGCGTGCCTTACTTGACCCGGCATATGCACACCAATATGTGGGTGATACAAAGGTTCTTGAACGTCCGCTTCTTCTGCGAGGAAGAAGACCAGCGCATACGAATCGAGTGTATTCCGGGGTCTGCTAGCTAAATCCTATTTCGGGCACGGAAGGCCAAATAACTAATAGCTGGAAACATCCATGGACAATCAGCGAATACGACAGGCCACGGACCGGATCCTCGAGGATCCGGTTGTGACAAGGCTCAGATCAGCCCTGGCAGAGGCCTCCTCCCCCTCGCTTTATCTCGTGGGGGGAGCCCTCCGAGACGGATGGATGGGACGGGAGACAAGGGATTTCGACTTTGTCGTCCCCGGTGAGGCCCGCACCGTGGCGAAGCGCATTGCAGCCGCCCTGGATGCTCGATTCGTTTTGCTGGATGAAGAATGGGGCGTTGCGCGGCTCATATGGTCTCCCACGGGCGACGGTCAGGATTCCGTCCGGTTCGACTTCGCCTCCATGCGCGGAGAGGGCATCGAGGAGGACCTTTGGCAGCGCGACTTCACGTGCAATGCCATGGCCATGAGGATCGGACCGGACGGGGATGCCGCGACATCCGCCTGGGAGGATCCCACGGGCGGGATGAGGGACCTTCGAGCAAGGCTCATCCGCATGGTCCATCCGGCACGCCTCCGTGAAGACCCGCTGCGTCTCGTCAGGGCATTCCGCCTGGCCTGCACGCTCGGGTTTCAGATCGAGCGTCTCACCTTCGACGCGATTCACACATCACGAGATGGGATCCTCTCCGTCGCTGCCGAAAGGACAAGGGACGAGCTGTTCAAGATATTCGCTTGTCCCGACAGCCTTGCGTGGATTCTACAGATGGATGAAACGGGGCTTCTCACAACCGTTTTTCCCGAGATTCAAGGCTTGAAGGGCCTCAAACAGGGCAAATTCCATCACCTGGATGCATGGAACCATACGCTCGAGGCATACCGGATCCTGGAAGAGGGCTGCCGGAAAGGTCTCGTGCAGCTGGCCCCGTGGGACCGGGAGTTGAAGGAGTGGCTCGACAAGCCGGAGGATGTGCTTCCTCTGCTCAAGGCTGCGGTTCTCTTCCACGACATCGGAAAGCCGGGAACGTACAAGGTCGATGCGGAAGGCGAGCCCCACTTCTACGGACACGCGGCAAGGGGGGCGGATATCGTTGCCAACGCGATGAGAAGGCTTCGCACGAGCCGCCACGAAGAGGAACGGACAAGAAGATGGGTCCGGTATCACATGGGCCCGGTTCAGATGATGAGGGCCATGGAGACGGATCACCTGACCGAAAGGGCAAAGATCCGCTTCTTGAGAAGGCTCGGGGACGACGTCCCGGGTATGCTCCTCGTTTCACTCGCAGATTTTCTTGCCACGGGCGGGCCTTCCGCAACGGGAGACCGGCAGGAGACCTTCTTCCGGTTGCTGGATTCCCTCCTGGAACTCTACTTCCGACGAGATGCCGCATCGATCGGTGGAAAGAACCTCGTCACAGGCAAGGACCTGATGGATGCCCTGGGGATTCCTCCCGGCCCGGAAGTGGGGCGGTTGCTGCGCCTCCTCGAGGAGGCTCGGGTGGAAGGAGAGGTCAAGAACCGAGACGAGGCACTCCGCCTGGCCGGATCCCTGAAGGATCGAGGAGGGGTCGACGCATGAGCAGGGTTCATGTTGCAGAGGTCGGAACGAATCTGGTCGAGGATATCGCCAGAGTCTTCGAGCCCTTTGGTGGCGGGAAACAGATGCTCCAAGGCCGGGAAGAGGTATTCGTAAAGATCAATGCGGTCGAATCAAAACCGCATTGTTACACACCACCCGATTTTGTGGAGGCCCTCGTTCGGTACTTGATCCGGGAAGGTGCCCGCCACGTCTACGTGATGGACAACTGCACCCAGGGGAACTTCACTCGGCTCGTCTTCCACGCCACAGGAATCACCCGGGCGGCTCGAAAGGCAGGCGCGCAGGTGGTCTTTTTGGATGAGGGGCCTGAGGAAATCCTCTCCCTGCCACCGTCTGACGCGGCGGCGGGCGCGATTCCCTATGATCAAAAGGAAATCGGCCTACCACGGTTCATCGTGGAGAAGCTCATTCGAAATCGTTCGTCCGTCGCATACATCAACGTACCCAAGTTCAAGACCCATTGCATGACCACGGTGACCCTGGGGATCAAGAACCAGTGGGGACTCGTGGCGCAGAAGGACCGAATCGCCGACCACAACCATCTCCTGCCCAGGAAACTCGTGGATATCCTGGAGTGTCTCCGGCCCGACTTTACGTTGATCGACGCGAGAGAGGCAACGCAGCACGGTCACTACCCCTCCCAGAGGCTCCTGGACAGAATCCTGGTTCCCTATGGCCTGATCATTGGCGGTGACGATGTCGTGAGCGTCGATGCAGTGGGGTGTCATCTCATGGGGTTTTCCTGGAGGGATGTCGAACATATTCGACTGGCCCATGATCGAGGTACTGGAATAGCCGAGATGGATCAAGTTGAGGTCATCGGTGATCTGGCAAAACACAGGAAGGAGTTGTCCTGGGAACTCCTTCCCATATTCCCCAAGGATGTGGATGTGCACAAGGGGGAGGAACTCTGCTGCAAAGAGGGCTGTGCATCCAATGTGATGGCCTGCCTTCAGGTCTTCTCTCTCGATTTTCAGGGCAGGGGGGGCTTCTCCATTGTCATGGGCAAGGGCTGGGACCCAGGGCGCCTTGAGGGACTTCAGGAAAGGGTCCTGGTCGTCGGGAAATGTGCCGTCAACGAGGTGGGGGAACGGCTTCGGAGCACACGTGCTCCCGCTTCACTCGCCTTTTCCAATGGCTGCAACAACCTGACCGAGACGATCACCTGCCTCACGAAATGGATGAAGGTTTCACCCCTTCGAATGCTTCCCGTCCATCCCCTGCGATCGTCACTTCTCCTGCTTCAGGCCAGGCTCAGAGGCTCCAGCGCTGCCATTCCACCTTTGTGGATTCGCTGAAGGCGCGCACGGTCGGGCAGAGGCCGGGGGCGTCACCCGCCCCCGGCCGGATCGTCTCTGTGGTCTACCGTGTACCTACTTCTTTCCCTTCTTCTTGTACCAGCCGGAAACCTCGGGCACGTGCTTCATGGCAACCTCGCCTACCTTCGCGATGGTTGCTTCGACAAATTTCTGTTCTTCGGCTGAGAAAGGCTCCCACTTCACGAACTCGGGATTACTCCACCAGTCGTCCTTCGTCTTGATAGAGGGCTTGGTGCTCCCCGGAAAGGTCTGCCAGTTCGTGGGTGAGGTCCTCAGCGTCCACTCGCGGTGCATCTCGTAGTCGGCCGTGTCGAGATTGGTCGCCCGGCTGAACCATTTGAAGTCCCCCGGAGGCCCGATCGGAATCCCGATGTGCGCGGTGCAGTCCGGCAGAAAGCCGGCGGTCGCTGCAGCGCCGCCTACCGTGCCCATGGCGCGAGCATCGATTCGGTACTGATTGAGCGCCGCACAGGCAAAATCGCAGGCAGCCCCAAAGTCGAGGAGCTTCCAGTTGCAGCTCGGCCCCCCCCACAGCAAGGATCGGCTCTTGTTCTTCTTCGCGTAGGCATTGAATTTCCCGCACGTCGCGTGCCCGCAGGCACCGCAGTCCCAGCCCATTTCCGCGAAGGTCAGATCTGCGCCCAGCAGAATGATCGGTATCTCGACTCCCCGATCGAGATAATACTTGAGGGTCTGGTAGTCGAAATACATGACCGGTGAGATCGGATGGACCGCCTCGAACACGTCTACGATAGGCGCGATGTCCTTCCCCGTTACGATCTCGGTCTGCAACTCCAGCCTTCCCGTCAATTGGGGCGTCCGGTACGCCGCGGCAACGGCCAGTCTGGCCACGTCCATCATTGCGTCCAGGGCCGCCTCTTTTCCGTCTATTCTGGCCATCTTATTCCTCCTTCTTCACCTTGGGGAACTGCTTGCGGTAGTCGAAGTGGATGCCGGAGCCTGTCTGCCGGATCACGACGTAGTTCTTCCGGGTGTTGTCGACCATCTTGGCCATGTTCACGAGATGGTAGTCGACCGGTACGTCCTGATAGGGGCTCTTGGACAGGGTGGCCATCGGGATCCCGACGACGATCCCGGAATTCGGGCAGTACCCGAGCTTCTGGCCTGCCAGGCCCACGCTCATGAAGGGCCTCGCATCGACGAGCAGGGTCTGGGCCATCCAGATCGCCGAGCCCATCACGTAGCCCAGGTCATCTACCCTGGCACCGCACAAGGGTCCCTTGATCGGCGTCTCGCTTTGTCTGTCCGTCACGTCCACGAGCCCTTTGCTCGTCTCCCGCCGTGTGTAGAAGTACGCGCACCCTTCGGCACCCCCGCACAAACCACAGTTCGCATCGAGTGGGGTCTCATGGGCCCGGTAGTCGCCCAGGAAGACGATGACATCCGTTTCCCGGATCATGACCGCTTCGTTCAGGAACTGTCTCTGCCATTTCTTGTTCGTATGGGCCAGCTCCTCCATCTTCCGGGCCACCTTTTCCATCTCCTCCTGGCCGTAAACGAGATGGGCTTCCGCCTGCGGGACCCCGCCCGCGACAGGCGCGGTCATGGCTGCCCCCACGGCGAGTTTTGCAGCAATCAAGGTGGCCTCTCTCCTCCTCAGGTCTTGCGGTGAGTAGCGAGGCCATTCGTTGATGTACTCCTCACCCCTGAGTTGATCGAACCTTTCCATGGTTACCCTCCGGCGTTGAAGATTGATGATCGAATGACGACTCCTGTAAGCCCCTGCATCTTATCGATTTGGGTGCAGACCCGCAATCCCTAAATATGGGTAGAATGATTTCCCCGGTTCCGGGGATTCCGCTTGAATGGATTGTTCGCTATAAGAATCATGCGGTAGTGTATGATACAATCGAGTCCCTCAAGATCATCAACGAAGGAGGTTGGACGATGACGTATTTTGACCTGAATCTGAACCTGAACGATGAAGACAAGGCGATCCGGGAAGCGGCGCATAAGTTCGCCAAGGAGGTGATGCGGCCCATGGGTATCGAGCTGGACCGCATGTCCGCTGACGATGCGGTTGCACCGAACTCCCCGATCTGGGGGTTCCTGAAACAGGCCTACGAGCTCGGCTACCACAAAGGGGCCTTTCCCGTGGAGGTTGGCGGCCTTGGATTCACACCTTTGCAGAGCCACATCCTGATGGAAGAGCTCTTCTGGGGAAGCGCAGGTCTCGGGGCGGTCCTGCTGCTGGCCGCGTGGCCCTACGTGAAGATCCTGCACACCATGAACGAAGAGCTCATCGGGGAGTTCGTGGTACCCTTCTGCCAGTGCACGGACGCTAGCATCACCGGATCCTGGGCGATCACCGAACCGGATCACGGCTCGGACACATTGAACGTGCACGCAGATTTCTGGTCCGACCCGAAAATCAAAATGCAGCTCAGCGCAAAGGCAGACGGTGACGAGTGGATCCTGAACGGCCAGAAGTCCGCCTGGGTTTCATGCGGCCCGACAGCGACCCACTCCATGGTCAACGTACACATCGACGCCACAAAGGGCCCGGCCGGAGGAGGGGTCTGCATCCTCCCACTGAATCTACCCGGTATCAGCAGAGGGAAGGCCCTGGAAAAGCTCGGTGCCCGGGACCTGCCCCAGGGGGAGCTCTTCTTCGACAACGTGCGGATTCCGAAACGGTGGATGTTTGCTGACCCGGACAATTACAGCGATTGGGTCATCAACAACCTCGGTTTCGGGAACACCTCCGTCGGTGTCGTTGCCCTCGGCCTTGCCCGGGCCGCCTTCGAAGAGTCCCTGGCATACGCAAAGGAGAGGGTTCAGGGGGGAAAGCCCCTGATCGACCACTATTCTATGAAGGTCCGCCTCCACCGGATGTTCGCTAAGGTCGAGGCGCTTCGGGCCATGACCCGAGCCGTCTGGGAAGTGAACGCGAGAGCCTACCCCCCTTTGTCGGAGTATGCCTACGCGGTGAAGACCTATTGCACCGAGACGGCCATGGAGGTAGTCAGCGAAGGCGTACAGATCCACGGGGCAAACGGAGTCACCAAAGAGTACTTTATCGAGAAGCTCTGGCGGGACATCCGGCCCATGACCATCGCGGACGGGGAGAACTCGGTCCTGAACCGGCTCGGCGGCCATATCCTGAAGGACACATTCCCACGGACGAGCGTAAACCTCATTGCATAATGGAACGTCGTATGTTGTCCAATGGCTACAGGGGACGGCGAAGATGGCGAAAAAGAAGCGCGTATTCTCCAAGGAGAAGCTGACTGAATTCTCCAAGGACTTCATGGGGTTGGCCATGGAGGCCTTGGACGAAGGCGACATCGAAAAAGCCAAGTACTGGATCCGGAGACAGGATCAAACGAAGGATATGCTCCACGACCTGTACCTCCACTGGGTGACGGCTCTGCTCGACAGGATCTACAGACGGTACGGGGAGGATGAGGTCGTCGAATCGCTGCGGGACACGGTCAGAGGGTGGGTCGTTCCGTTTGCAGGGCTCAAGGCGCAGTTGCTCGAACAGGGCGGTATAGAAGCGTACATGGAATTCCTGATCGATGCACTGCGGCAGCATTCCATGTACCCGAACCTCACGGTTGAAGAGGACGATGAGAAGTTCATCCTCACCATGCAGCCCTGCGGAAGCGGGGGCCGATTGATCGACAGCGGAGCCTATGAGGGTCCCCTGGGGTACGCAAAGCTCAAGAAACCGGGGCCACACACCTGGGGGGAAGCGGACCTGCCCATCTACTGCGCTCATTGTCCCTGGGCCCAAGAGATCTTCCCGGTCTCTGAGGTGGGTGAGGGAATGCAACTCTGGATCCACGCCTCACCTTTCCCGAAGAAGCCCGGAGACCCCTGTGTCCAGTATGTGTACAAGGACCCGAAGTACGTTCCGGACCGGTACTATGAGCGTGTCGGCGTGAGCAGAACCCCACGGGAACTGCCCTTGACCTGCGGCATCGACCCTGACAAGGATGCCGCAGCCAAGAAGGCGGGTAGAAAGTAGCATGAAACAACCTTACAGGGGAGACTCGAGATGCGTGAACTTAAAACCGAGTATCTCTTCGATGCCCACTTCACGGTCGGCAACTCCTCCGGACTCATGCCGGCAGGCGACGGTGGGTGGGGAACCAGGGTGATTGCCCCTGTAACGGGTGGTACCATAGAAGGACCAAAGATCAAGGGGACGGCCAGACCCTTTGGTGCGGACTGGTTCGTGATCCGACACGACGGGGTCTTCATCGTGGACGTTCGTCTCGTGATCGAGACGGATGACGGTGCCTTCATCCACACATACTACGACGGGATCGTCGACGTGACGGAGGAGGACCTCGAACGAATGGCCCAGGGAATGGCCAAAGGGGAATTGGCGCCCCTCCGAGTCCCGGTGCACACGACACCGCGGTTCGAGACGGGACACGAGAAGTATCGCTGGCTGAATCGGTTGGTGGGTGTCGGTATCGGGGAGGTCAATACGGAGGGGGATCCCTTTACCGTAGATTATTCCATCTATGCCTTGAGATAGGCACAACAAGGAGGATGCGCGCATGGCTGGACAATTTGAAGGTAAGGTGGCACTCGTAACAGGATCAGGCAATGGGATCGGCCGGGCAACGGCCCTCGCCTTTGCCAGGGAGCAGGCACGTCGGGGCAGCGGAAGAGACGGTACGCCTGATTCAGGCTCTCGGCGCGGAGGCCACGTTTGTGAAGGCGGACGTTGCCGAGGAATCCGAAATCCGGGCACTCGTGGAGGCCACGGTGAAGGCCTACGGAGCCCTCGACTGTGCAGTGAACAACGCCGGCATCGAGGGGGATATCCTCCCCGTCGCCGAGAACCCGGTGGAGAACTGGGAACGGGTCATCCGAATCAACCTCACGGGTGTCTGGATCTCCATGAAGTACGAGATCCAGCAGATGCTCAAACAGGGAGGCGGAGCGATCGTCAATATGGCATCGATCGAGGGCCTGATCGCCTTCCCCGGTGCTTCCCCCTACGTGGCCGCAAAACACGGCGTTAACGGGATCACCAAGACGGCCGCCCTGGAACTCATGCAGTCCAACATCCGGGTGAATTCCGTGTGCCCCGGCTTCATCGACACGGCCATGGTCGATCGCCTCGTGACACCGGTCCCTGAAATCACGGATGTGATTGCCATGTCCCCGGCCGGACGCAGGGGCCGCCCCGAAGAGGTCGCAGAGGCGGTCATCTGGCTCTGTTCGGACAGGGCATCCTTCGTTTCGGGACACACGATGGCCGTCGATGGAGCGTATGTAGTCCAGTAGAATCAAAAGGTGAGCATCTTCTCTTTCACGATGTGTTCCGCCACTTTCTTGACCGATGGCTCGTCGGGGCATTCCCAGATCTTGCTGTCTTTCTTCTCCTGAACGCCTCCTCCCATGATCCTCTGAAGGCGTGCCGCGGCCGTCATCGTGCCTGACGTCGAGGCCATGGCGCTCCTTCTCGTAGGCTTCGGCGGGGTGAAGCGCTCCAGTCTTGTGATCGAGCCGGAGGCTCCCACGTTCTCTTCCCGGAGTCCGACAGTGTCGAGTCCCAGGCAAGGGATCTCGGTCCTTGCCGCCCTATGTCTACCGGCAAGGCTCGGATAGCGCAGGACCTGCCCCTTTTCCATCGTGACGAGAGCAGGCAACGGGGAGGACAGCTTCGTGAGGTAACCTGGTACTCGCTTGTCCACCAGGATACGAGTGTTGTTGTCTACCGGTTCTATCTTCCGGGCCCCCGTCACTTGGGGAAGATCCAGGATCTCAGCAAGGGCAGGGCCTACCTGGCCGTGATCCAGGTCCGCACGCCGCCAGCCACACAAGACCAGGTCAAAGGACTGCTTCCTGAGGGCTGCCGCCAGGACCGTGGCCGTTGCATACGAATCCGAACCCTCCATTCCGTTGTCCCATATCCGCAGAGCCTCATCCGCACCCACGGCCAGACATCCACGGACGACCTCTTCCGAATCTGAGGACGCCATGGCCATCACGCGGACCCGGGTTCCCGGAATCACATCCCGAATCCGGAGGGCCTCCTCCAGGGCAAAGGCATCGTATGGGTTCAGAATCCACCGCAAGGAGGAGGGGTCGATTCCCTTGCCGCCCGGCTCTATCTTCACCGGATTCAGGCAATCGTGCACCGGTGCGATCATGATGACGATTTCCGGTCCCCCGGCGCTCATGCTTTGACCCCTTGTGCCCCTGCCTTGGCTTTCATCTCCCGGAAGGACCCGATCATCACGGGGAGCACCTCACGAACATCGCCCACGATCCCCAGGGTGGCAATCCGGAAGATCGGGGCGTTCGGATCTGTGTTGACGGCCAGGATCGTCTGTGACGACCGCATGCCCATGACGTGTTGAATCGCCCCTGAAATGCCGCATGCGATGTAGACCTCGGGCGAGACCATCTTTCCCGTGACCCCCACCATACTCTCTCGTGACCGCCACTTCATGTCCACGGCCATCCGCGTCGCACCTACGGTGCCCCCAACCACCTCGGCCAGTTCGTCGAGAAGGGCAAACCCCTCTTCGTTCTGCATCCCCTTGCCCCCTGCCACGATCACCTCCGCGTCTGTGATGTCGAGTTGAGAGGGGATTTCCCTTATTTCCTCTTCCATCCGGACGTGGCTACCCTTGAGGTTCTGGGGCCCCTCAAGGGCCTGAATGGAGAGGCCATCCGCAGGGCCTGCCTCTTCGGCGTCCATGACCTTGGGGGCCAGGGTGATGATCTGCAGGCCCGTGTCCACGGGTGCGACGATCATCGAGGCGTGAGGCCGGTAGGCGGACCGCGTCACCATCCACCTTCCGCCTTGGGGGTTCAGGAATGTGGCTTCTGTAACGAGGCTGGATTTCAGGCGGGCCGACAGCCTTGGGGCAAGGTCTCTGGAAACCACCGAACTGCCCAGGAGGAAGGCGTCTGGTTTGTGTTCCTGAAGAAGGGTCTCGATGCAGGCAGCGTACGGCTCGGTTCCGTACTCGGAGAGAAGTTCATCGTCCAGCACAAGGATCCGGTCCGGTCCGTACCGGCCGACGGCCTCGAGAACCTCTTTGGGGATCCCATGGCCCAAGACCAGGGCGGTCGTCCTGCCCCGGAGTTGCCTGCCCTGTCTTACGGCTTCGGACAAGGCCTCCTGAGATGGCCGCAGGACCTTTCCCGCAGCCATCTCCACATAGGCCCAAATGTCTATCATGGCGCCTGGCTAGACGTTCCTGGCCGTCACGAACTTAGGCCGGAAGATCGTCACCAGGGAAGGAATGAAGACCAGGGCGTTGACCATGTTCAAGAACATCAGAAGCCCTAGAAGAAGCCCCATCTCCGCCTGGAACTTCAGGTCGATGAAGGCCCAGAACACCACGCCCGCGATCAGCGTGGTCGCCGTGAAGATGATCGCCTTGCCCGTGGTCTCCACCGCCTTCCGGTTCGACACGGCGTAGCTTCCCGACGTCTCGTATTCCTCCGAGATGCGGGCCAGCAAGTAGATCCCGTAATCGATCCCGATGCCCACGGCGATCGCCGCCACGGGTAGCGAGTTGATGTTCAGATCGATTCCCTTCCAGAGCATGAACGCCTCAGACAATACCTGAGATATCGCCAGTGGGATGATCAGGATCAGACCTGCCGTGAAGGACCGGAAGGTCAGAACACACAGGATGAGGACCACCACGAAAACCGCGATCAACGACGCCCAATAAGACCACTCCACCTCCTCGTTCACAGCCGCCAGGATTCCCAACAACCCCCCGGCCAGTCGAAACCGGATCTTCTCGACCGGGTTCTCGTCGATGAACACCTTGGCCTTGGCGAGACAATCCTGAATCAGCTCATTGTTGTAATCCTTGTAGAAGCAAGTGATCGTGCCGTTCGTCCAGGAATAGTCCACCCAGCGGTCCATCTCCCCGGGAGACGTGTTCGAGGCGATCAGGAACCCGATCTGCCCCAAATGCTCCACGCTCTCCGGGATCATCTCCCACTTCGGATGGCCCTCGTGAAACATCCGGTAGATCCGCTTGATCATGTTCGTGAAGGTCAGTGTGCCCCCCGCACCTCCCTCGGTCTCCATGTACCGCTGAAAGTCCTCCATGGCCTGCAGGCTCTTGTAATCCTTGATCGCCCCCTTCTCCGTCCCCTCCGCGATAATCACCAGCTGCGTGGCCCCCACAAAGGTGCGGTTGAAGTACCGGAAGGCCTCGTTGTACGGATGGTTCGGGAACAACAGGGCCGCTCCAGCCTCCGTGTCCCCCACCTTCAGGTTCGTCGAATACCGGCCCCCGACCACCAGGACCAATACAATCAGTACCGCTACCACCCACCGGCCCTTGCCCTCCGACGGCTTGACCAGCATGCCGGCCAGGGACTTGTAGAAACGCCCCTGCGTCTCGTGGGCGATCCGCCCAGGCTTGGGCGCACGAACAAGAGAGAGCAGTATGGGATTCAACGTCGGCACGCTCACGAACATCGAGACGATCCAGAAGGAACAGAAGATGCCCAGGTTGCGCATGATCGGGATCGTGGCAATCGAGATCAACAAGACCCCCAGGCCGTCCGTGATGATCGACAACGTGGCCGGTGTAACCAGCTCCCCGTAGGATCGCAAAATCGCAGTTTCTTTGTCGCCGTCGCCGAGATTCAAAATCTCCTCATGATACCGCGCCATGGTCTGCACCGAATGACTCAAGGCGCGAGCCGTAATGATCAGCGGAACGACCATCACGAGCGGGTCCAACGGGTACCCCAAGAAGCTCGCGAAACCCAACCCCCAGATCGCACTGATCACCGCCGAAAGAACGGGCAGGACCACCCCCTGCCAGGTGCGGAAATACCAGCCCAAGAGAACCACCATCAACAACATGGTGGCCGCTAACACCGTGTAGACCTGTCCCCGCAGATCATAGATGTACGCATACAGCCCGGGATACCCCGTGAAGTAGATGTTCGTGTTCTCGTCCGTCTCCTGTGTAATCAGTTCCTGGATCCGCGCGTAGAGCTTGATCGGATTGACACCCTCCTCCCAGAAGCCGGCCATGATCGCAGCCGCCTTGTCGTCAGGAGACACGAAGAACCCGCGGATCCCCTCGTTCGCATACACCGCCTTGCGGATCCGCTCCAAATCGGCATCGTCCTGCGGAAACTGGGGCCACATCACCGGCCGTATCTGGATCCCCCAGGAGGTCACGTTCACGTTCTTCAACTTCGGATGGGTGATGGAGATCACCTGGGTCGCATTGCACCCCTCCGTCTCCAACAACCCCTGGGTGATCCGGTCGATCTTGCCCATGGTCTCCAGGTTGTAGATGTCCCCCTCCTTCACCTCCACCGCACAGACCAGCACATTGGCGGAGCCGAACATCTTCCGGTATTCCTTGTACAACTGGATGTACGGGTGCTTGGGTGGGTACAAGGCGAAGAAATCGGTGGCGATCTTCAACGAGGAGACCCCATAGGCAAAAACCCCCGTCACCAGCGTTATCAGCAACAACACGATTACCCGGTTCTTCAACAGGAACCGGATGTATCCCTCTAGCGTCGTTCTGCCTTCGGCCATGGTCGCTCTTCCCCCGTTCCTGCTACCAGATGAGTTTGCCTTCCTCTATGCCGACGTAGAGCCCATTCGCCCCCGCACCGAATCCCGAGTTCCCACTCCCCTTGCTAAGACTCGACGTGCCTATCCAATACAATCGTTTCTTCACAGGGACTTCCACATGCCGCCAACTGTGCCCCCCGTCCGTTGTGGTGAGCACCGTGCCCACGTCCCCGACGGCCCAACCCTCATTGCCCCGCACCTGTATCCCGTACAACGACTCCGTAATTCCTGTATCGAGCCGCTCCCAGTTCTGGCCATTGTCAAAGGACACCATGATCACCCCGTCCAGGCCGGCGGCAAACCAGGAATCGTTGTTCCGACTCAGACAGAACATCGTCTGCTCCGCAGGAGAGGTGATCTCCGTCCAAGTCAACCCCCCGTCCTCGGTCCGGAAGATCCGCCCGAATTCCCCCACCATGTGCCCCAGACCGCTCCCGGTAAGGCATACCCCATAGAGATTCACATCCTCCTCCAGGGTCGCGTCCTTCCAGGTCTTCCCCCCATCCGACGTGACCACGACCGCACCCCAATCGCCGATCGCGCATCCATGTTGCGCATCCCCGAATGAGATGCTGAACAGATGACGCTCGACCACCTTCTGCTGGGGCTGCCAGGTCTTTCCCGCGTCCGAGCTGTAAAGGATCAGACCCGCTTTACCACAGATCCATCCGTTCTGCGCATCCGGAAAACTCATAGAGAACAAGGGCACCCGCACCCCGCTGTCCATCGTCTCCCACAATTTGCCCCCGTCCTCGGAGCGGTACATTCTGCCCCGGTCTCCGGCTAGCAGATACACCGAATCCGTGATCATTGCGGAGCAGTAGATGTTCTCCCGGACCTCTTCAGACGTGAGCAGCCCTTCGGCCGTCTCCCCGTATGCCGGAAAAGAATAGAACAACATACACGCCATGACAATGATTGCTGCGCTTCCTCTCGGCCTTCGCCTCACTTCCTGAAACTGCCTCATCAGGTGCCCTCCAGTTTCGACTCAACGGGATTGTGAATATCTCGGCGCATCTCGCCGAGATTAGGTACAAGTGTATTTTTTACACTCTTCTGCTACTCGCGGTCAAGTCTTTGAACGGAACGTAAACAAACTGTGAATGAAGGCAGGGAAAGAAACTTTATTTTGGTGGTCAGACAGAAAGGCCGATACTCTTTTCTCCTCGCCCGATGATCGCCTATTTCGCCTCGTAGGCCTTCTCCAGAAGCTGGGTCTTCTTCGTCGCCCGCTCGAGGGTGTTCGGCGCGAGCCAGGTGATTGCAGGCCCAATCTTCACGTCACTGTGCATCTTTGCGCGGATTTCCTTCTCGAGGCCCGGCAGGTCCCCTTCCTGGACCCCTTCGCCGTATTCGATCTTCAATTTCAGCGGAGGGACCACCCGTGGAGGCTGTTCGTCGAGGACGATCCGGAAGGCACCGGTAACACGGGGGACAAAGCCGTTGATCACCCCCTGAATGGCCGCCGGGTACACGGGAACCCCCTTGACCTTGAGCATGTCATCGGCCCGGCCGACGATCTTGTAGCGGAACCCGCTCAGCCCGCAAGGACAAGGATCCGTAAAGACCTGATGGATATCGTTCAGTGTAAAGCGAAGGTTGAAGAAGAACAGGGGCTGTTCCGGTTCGATAGGCGTGAACACGGCCAGGCCCGTGGCACCGTGCTCCATCGGGACCGGCTCCTTGGTTTCGGGGTGAACGAGTTCGTAATAGCAGTAATCGTCTGCCACCCAGTGCATGCCCTGGTAAACCGGGTGATCGCACGAACACCCGTAGCCGGCGCCCACATCGAAGAGCTTGGCGCCGTACTCCCCCTCCAAACGGTCTCTTACCTCAGGAATGCCCGCCCCGGGTTCGGCCCCGCACAGGAGCATCTTGAGCCCCAGGCTCTTTACGGGCGCCCCCAGCACATCCGGTGCACGCTCGATCAGGTGCAAGGCGAGCGATGGGGTGCCGGCAAAGACATTCACCTTGAAGAGCTGCATCAACTTGAGAATGCGTTCGGTCCCCGCCTCTGCACCGATGGGGATCAGGGTGAGCCCGGGCACCTTCTGGTACCAAAAGAGGGAAGGGGTGCCTGCCGCGTGCATGCTCAGGCCAAAGCAGAGCCCCATCCGGTCGCCCGGTCGCAGGCCGATCCGCCACCCGATTCTCCCGAAGATGTCCGCCTGTCTGTCCAGGGCCTTCTTGAAGATCGGATAGGGGGTCGGGATGCCCGTTGTGCCCGAGGTGGTCGTGAGGAGATAGAGGTCCTCGTATCTCTCCTTTCCGAAGAGCTCCAGGAAGAACTTGTCCATATCCGCCCCCACCTCTTCGATCAACTCCCGGAACTCCGGCTGCCCGGCGTACGGAATCATCCGCGCAAAATCGTCGAAGGAGCGGATGTCCTCCGGTTTCACCCCTGCCTTCTCCATCCGCCTTCGGTCGAAGGGAACCTTCTCGTAGAAGTACTCGAGGGACTGCTTGAGCTTCTCCCACTGGATGTCTCGCATCTGGGGCGTGTTGAGGATGGGTTCCACGTCCATGTCAAAGTATTTCTGCTCGGGCTGCGCCATGGTCCGACTCCTATTCTTCCTAGATTCCCCTTCTCCCTATTTTTTGAACACGTGGAGCGTCATGGAGGAGGCATCGATGCCGATGATCCCGCCCCCATTGTGGGTCATGCCGATCTTCGGGTCCTTCACCTGGCGTTTCCCGGATTCGCCCCTTAGCTGTTTGACGATCTCGTAGATCTGGGCACAACCCGTCGCTCCCACGGGATGGCCTTTCGTCACCAGACCGCCGGACGGGTTCGACGGCTTCCGCCCGTCAACCTCCAGGACCCCCTCATCGATCCACTTCGGTGCATCCTCCCCGGGACAGATGTCGAGCTCGATCAGATCCATGATCTCCGCCGGGGACGTAGCATCGTGGACCTCGATGACGTCGACGTCCTCGGGCCCGATCCCCGCGGCCTCGTAGACCTTGGGCGCGAGACGCCTCGTCAGCGTGTCGTCCGGGTCGTTGGTGATCTTCCCGCTGCCGACCACCGAGGCGGCAACCCAGACCGGTTTTGTCGTCCGCTTTGCCACCGCTCGTTTGCTGCTCAGGACCACGGCAGCGGCACCGTCACCGATGGGCGAACACATCATCCTCGTCAGGGGGAAGGAGACATCCCCTGACTTGAGTACTTCCTCCAGGGTAACCTCTTCCTGATACTGGGCATGCGGATTGAACGCCCCGTTCTTGTGGGCCTTGACCGAGAGCTTGGCAAAGTGTTCCTGGGTCAGGCCGTACATATTCATGTACCGTTTCGTCATCCAGGCGTACATGTCCATGAAGATGCTGCGCTTCTCGCCGCTGCCCTCATGCATGATTTTGTCTTCCTTGCCGAGCTGTGCTTCCGCCTTCTGAAAATATTCGAGAACCAGCTCCAAATCCACGGCAGTCCCCAGGGCCATGAAGGATTTCTTCTTGTCCTTGTCGTAGAGCTTTTCGAACCCGACAACGAGGACCGTGTCGTACAGGCCCGCACCCGTAGCCGCCCATCCCAGATGAAAGGCGGACGAGGAACTGGCGCAAGCACTTTCCACGTTGAATATGGGGATGCTGTCGATCCCCATGGCGGTCAGGGTGACCTGGCCCCGGATCATCTCCTGGCCGGTCATCAACCCTGCCACCGCATTGCCCACATAGGCGGCTTGAATGTCCTTCTTGTCGATGCCCGCGTCCTTGATCGCTTCTTCTGCAGCCTCCCGCACGAGATCCTTGATGCTCTTGTCGAGGAGCTTGCCGAAGCGGGTCATGCCCGCACCGATCACAGCAACATCTTCCATCGAATCACTCCTTTTCGGTTAGCGGCCCATTTCTTGCGCGCCGCGTTATTCCATCGAGATCATCGGCGTCTTTACCCAACCTTCATCGAAGGGGGTAATGAAGTCAAACTTGGCGACAATGGACTTCCACTTCCACTGCCCCCCCTCCTTCACGTATTCCTCATCGTACTTCGCCTGCAACCACATAGGCCTTTCTGCCCCTCTCAGGGTGCAGGGAACGTCCACATACCATTTACCTGTGGCTTTGCTCCCGTCCACCTCGATGATCGGGTTGGACACCATGTGGGCGGAGTATGAGAGCGTCGAGACCACCACCTCCCTGAAAAAGGCGCCCACAGCCTCCTTGCCCTTGTGCTCCCCGAAAGGCCCGAAATCCGCCCACGGGGCGTCATCCGTGAAGTGAGCGATGAGCTCATCCATTTGGGAGGCATCCCC
>RCNC010000768.1_pt1 | contig 20844 bp, 12 predicted proteins | sample 2041301 | NCBI WGS metagenome assembly RCNC01 (sample SAMN09708231, study PRJNA481090) | Marine sediment metagenome, whole genome shotgun sequencing project. | biome: marine sediment; feature: ocean; material: sediment; isolation source: Sewage treatment plant 13A marine sediment (STP13A) ...
GCGCGAGTTCCGGGGCGGTGAAGGTGGACCAGACGATATTCGAATAGTCGGCCTTTCTCTTAATCGGGAGCGGGAGAAGCGCATTGGGTACGGCTATTCCGGCGTGATATTCGGCGATATGGCTGAATTTGTACGGGCCGGCGACGTCTCCGACGGCATAGATGCCGGCAGCCGAGGTCCTCATCGTCCTGTCTACCTCGATACCCTTCTTTGAAAATCTCACGCCTGCCTTTTCGAGGTCGAGTCCTTCCGTGTTAGGAGTCCTTCCGGTCGAAACGAGGAGGGCCTCCGCGCCCAGGACCGATTCGATGTCATCAGGACCTTTTACTGTAACGGAAATGCCCCCTTCACCCGGGGCGCACCTGACAGCATTGGTCCCTGTCAGTATCTTCACGCCTTCTTCCCTGAGGCAGGTAACGAGAATCTCGACCAGTTCCCTGTCGTCGCGCGGCAGGATCGCCTGTCCGCGCTGCAGAACGGTGACATCTACGCCCAGGCGGTTCAACGCCGAAGCCATCTCGATGCCGATCGGCCCGCCGCCCATTATGATCATAGAACGGGGCAGCCGTTCCAGTTCAAAGAGGGATTCGTTCGTGAGGTAGGGTACAGAGTCGAGCCCTTCGACCGGCGGCACGAACGGCGAGGACCCGGTCGCTATGACGAATTTTGATGACGATATCGTGTTTTCGCCGACGACTATACGGTGACTGTCGAGAAACCGGGCCGATCCGGAAATGACGGATATTCCCATCTTCTCGAATACTTCCGGTTTTTCTCCTTCGTAGATCCTTGCTCTTACCTCGCGTACATGTTCGAGGACGGAGCTTGCGTCGAGCTCAATATCTGCTTTTGATCTGATGCCGAAATCGGACAACCTGCCGGCGAGATGGACTATCTCCGCTGACCGTATCATGGCCTTGCTCGGCACGCAGCCATACCAGGTGCAGTCTCCGCCGATCTTTTTCCTCTCGACCAGCGCGACCTTTTTCCCGAGTTTGGATCCGATGATGGCCGAACTGATGCCGCCTGATCCGGCGCCTATTACTATCAGGTCATAATCGTAACTGGACATATCTGATTCCTTTTCAGTAGAGCGCCGATGCCTCGAGAGTCCTCTCGAACTCGTTGCAGGGGGGTTCCGGTGGCCCTTCGTCGTGTCTAAGGTCCATCGTCAACCCCTTTTGCATTGACCATTGATTTAATTGGCAGTGTAATTACTTATAATTATAGTTTGGTAATTGATGCAATGAAAGGGAAGAATGGGCGGCTCCTGTTGCATTAGATGATGATCAGGACCCGGACATCACTCCCTTCTGGGTTGATATAACTATTTTAGATATTGCGGGTTGACACATCGGGAACACTCCTGTATCTTCTCCTCTAGAAAAATACTGTTTCGGTTCGTTAACGTTGCTCTGTGCATTGTCCGATGTTTTAGACATCTCCAGAATTGCTGTAACGATAATGATAACAAGATCTTCTCAACTCAAATCTGCTGCTGTCTGTCTGGCCATCCTTGTGGTTTTAACGGGATGTGAGGGCCTTTTTGTCTCGGATGGAGATCAGGCGGAGGGAATAAGCCCCAAGGGGGGGTATTTCTATCTCATCGACAACGGCGCATTTGATCTCCTGATGCTCGACAGAGATCTGACTGTGCTCAAAAAATGGGATACGGGCAGTCTCAGCGGGAATGAGGATGTCAGGGGAATCGCTTTCGATGACAGGAATTTCTGGCTTTCAGTTGCCGGCGATAAGGACTCGATCTACAAGGTGTCAGGATTCGGGGATGAACTGGTCATACTGGATTCTTTCGAGGCGCCGCCTGAGGGCAAGGGCGTGGTCAGAGATCTCGCATGGGACGGCTCGTATCTGTGGGCCCTCAACAGCGGATCGGAGACCTACTCCATACCGCCGAGGCTTTACAAGATCGATCCGGCGAATTTCGATATACTCGACGAGTACGATCTGCCCACTCCGGAACCGCGCGCACTGAAGTATGTCGGTACGAATGAAGATGTATATGGCTACGGACCGGAGCTGGGACTGTACTACACCGATGTCGAGAAGGATTTTGTCTACTTCTACGACACGAGCAAGAGGCTGGCCTCGGAATATTTCGAGACCCCTGAGCCGCCCCGCGGGAGCTCGTATAAGTATGCAGCCGGCCTGAGCTGGGACGGCGAGATGTTCTGGCTGATCAACACAAACAGCGTCGTGGATCATCTCTACAGACTCGATTACAACGGGAATGAGAAGGCAAGGGTCGATCTTGTATATACCAATCCGGGAGCGGTCGAATGGAGCCTCGAGGATGCGAGGCAGTCGACGCCCGATGTTATGGCCGTGGCGCCTAACACGGGAACTCCGGGAGACACGGTCGCTGTCACGGTTTTCGGATCAGGGTTCCTGCCCGGCGATGGCCTCGAGATAGATTTTGGAGCTGGGATCGATGTCCTCGAAGACTCCACGGTCTATGTGAGCGGGAGTGAACTGCACACTGTCATCGTGATAGACCCCGCCGCCCTTGGCTGGAAGGATATTACAGTCACAAATCCGACCGGAAAATCAGGTGCAGGTCTGTTGCTCTTCCTGGTTACCGATAACAATCCGCTTGACGGGTTCATCTGGATAGGCGATGCGAGCAACGGGATTCTGAGCAAGGTCAGGATATCCGATGAAACGGTCGTCAGCCAGTGGGACGTGGGTTCTTTCTCCGGTTCGAGCTCGATAAGGGGGCTTGCCTTCGATGGGACCCATATGTGGATGAGCATTGCCGGGACGGAAGACCGCATCTTCGAGCTCGACACCGATGGGGTCGACCTTTCCTTCATCAGCGCCATTCCCGCCCCGCCCGGAACGCCGGATGGGATCGTCCGTGATATAACATTCGACGACGCGGGTGATTTGTGGGCAATCAACAGTGACGCGGCCGACGGTATCCAGAAGATATACAGGTTAGACAAAACGGACGGGACCATCCTCGATTCGATAGATCCGCCTGCAACCAACACGAGGGGGATGACATTCGCGCAGGGCAGACTGTACTGCAATGATTACAGCCTCGACTACGTCTACGTCTATGATTTCTCCTCCGATTCCTGGAGCGAGGTGTTCGAGGCTCCCATTCCGCCGGGTGGTACCGCCAGCAACCGGTATCCGGTAGGGATGTCCTGGGACGGGATAAATCTGTGGATGGGCAACAGCACTTATGAATTCGATTATATCTTCCAGCTGACACTGTCAGGGTTTGTATTGAAGACGATAACACCGCCAAACCAGGGAAGCGCGCAGATCACGGGCGTTGCCCATACAGCGGAATAACCAGAGCAGGTACGGAAGAGTGAGCTTTAAAAGCACCAGAGTCGTAAAACTTCTCCTGCTGGCAGCCTGTCTTGCCGGTGTGCCGGGAACCCTGCACGCACAGGACCTGGAAGCGGATTTCCAAATCCGTTTCTATAACGACAGGTTCATCAATACACTGGACGACCGCGAAGCGGAGAACTTTATCCGATACCTGGCCCGGATCAGGGGGAAGTGGCAGGCAAATCCCAACACAACGTTCTATACAGAAGTCACCACATTCACGGACGCCAATCCGCTGACCCCGGTAAGGGGAATCGCGGGAACTGGTACTATGTATTACGGTATCAGCCAGGTGTTCGCACAGCTGAACTACCCTGACGTCATCTGGTTCGACAAGCTTCGCTTCAGGGTCGGCAGGCAGCAGTTCCCCATAGGAAAAGGCCTTTCTATGGGCGAATCGTACTATTTCGTCGACAAGTTCGATGGCGCGAGGCTCGACCTTTCAGTTAATTCGTATAATATCTCGCTGTTCGGAGCGATTACGGGGCAGAACGTTTCCGAGTCGGGCCTCTGGCCCGAACCGGGATCCGACAAGGTATTCGCCGGCCGTCTCTCAAAGAACCTGCTCAGGCATACACTGATGTTCTATTCCATCTACCAGAAGCCGAGGAACTACTTCAACGACAGCTATATATTAGGGCTGGGGCTTTCCGCCGACAGGATGAACGGGAGACTCGACTATTACTTTGAAGGCGCCTGGCAGAACTACAACACAGTCGCGGGGCTTCCGGAAAAAAGCGGCATCGGATACATGGCGGGCATCGGCTACCGCTGGTCGTGGAAATGGTTCAGCTCCATCAAGGTGGAGACGCAGTACGCTGCCTATCAGGGCGATGACTCAGAAACACCCGAGATCGAGCTCTTCAGCCCTCTCTATCCCAGTTTCTTCTGGGGTGACCGGAACGGTTACGTAAATGGAGCTATAGGAGGAGATTATCCCTATAAAGACAGGAATCGGGAAGGCAGCCGCATTTGGTACACGCGCTTTTATGTTCGTCCGGGGCTCCTGCCCGATCTGAGATTGCAGATCCAGTACATCAAGATATCCGAGTATGTGAACCGCGACAACTTTAACGTCTTCGACGATGAATTCGCGATCAAGGCTTACTATAGCCTTTCCCGTCAGACTACGCTGCAGTTCCGGTATGCCATCGATTTTTCGAATGGCGAAGACAGTGACCTTAATGGCAACGGGGTCATCACCAGGGCGGAAGACAGGATCAACCGGCAGCGGTTGATGTTCGAAGTAAAAGTAAAATTGTAATGCCCCAGCCGGGTTACATGAAGAATCAGTATTTCACCGACTGATAATCCAATAAGTCTATGAGTCATCAACTCATCATCCTTCTGGCAATGCTTGCCGTCTTCGCGATCGGCGTTATCCGGTTGAAACTGCCCGCAGGGGTCTGTCTCATGCTGGCCGGTGTTGTCGGCGCCCTGGTCGGCGGGGAAGGTGTGCCGATAAGGCATTTCGTGGAGGGCGCGTTCGGGTTTTTCGATCCGATCCTGATCATCGCGGTCGGCATGATCTTCATGGAGATGATGGAGAGCAGCGGCGTTCTCGCCGGCATAAGCGTCAGTATCCTCAAGACCTTCCATCGGTGGCCCACCCTGATGATACTCGCGATAGCGATCTTCGTGATGCTGCCCGGAATGCTGACCGGCCTGGCCACCATGTGCATCCTCACTACAGGGGCGCTTGCGATGCCGATACTCATCGCGATGGGGATGCCGCGGTTGGCGGCTGGTTCGCTGGTGGTGATGCTTTCCGTCTGTGGCGAGATCGCTCCTCCGATATGCATACCGGCAATGATCATCGGCGGCGGCGCGGATATGCCTTACATCGGGCTGACAAAGCCGCTGCTGCTTGCTTCATTTCCAGTCGCGATAGTCCTCTCGCTCGCATACAGATTCAGATACCTGCGCAGGATCGATGTGGACGAAGTGTTGGAGAAGCTCGAATTCACCGGGAAAGCAAATCGGGGAATACTCGATTTTCTTCCCCTGATATTCGTGATCGTCTATATGGTCGGTGAAACGATGCTCCACGGATTATTCCCGCATCTCGGGATACCGCTGATATTCGCGGTCGGAATAGCGATGAGCGTCGGTGTAAACCTCGTGAAGAAAAGGAAGGTCAATATACTGGGAGTATCGGGAACGGGCCTGCGCAAGGCGATGCCGGTGATGGCGATTCTTGCAGGCGTAGGCATTTTCCTCCAGATTCTCACCCTGACCGGCGTCCGCGGCTACATGACGGTAAACGCCCTATTTCTGCCAGACTCGCTTAAATACGCGATAGCCGCGATGATGCCTTTCCTCGGTTCCGCTTACGGTTCCGCCTCGATTATCGGCGTGCCTCTGCTGTACGTATTTATAGGCAAGAACGAGCTGGTAGTGACAGCCGGGCTTGTGTTGATGGCCTCGATGGGGGACCTGATGCCCCCGCCATCCCTGCTGTGCGCCTACGCGGCACAGATGCTCAAGGTAAAAAATCATTTCAAGATACTGCGGCAGAGCGTGCCCGCGATCATATTCGCCCTTGTTTACGGCCTGTTGATACTTATCTTCGCAAGAGAGATAGCGAATCTGATACTATAGGACCATATGATGCTGTTCTGGACATATATCGCAATCACGGCATTCGTTTTTTCGATGCTGATGATTGAATTCTGGAAAGAGAAAGACTGGCGCAAGCAGGTCGCCATATCGATGATCCTCGTCGTATGCATTCTCAGGATCCTGCTGATAAAATAGCACGTACACCATGGCCTTTAAGAGAAACCATATAACTGCATCGATCATCCTGGCGGCGTCTGTCGTCATATCGTTTCTGTCAGCGAGAGAGTTTCTCCTGATGCGGGAGCCCGATATCTTCTATCCCAGTCCCTCGCTTACGAGGGAGGGGATGCTCAGCGACTACTTCCCCGGCCTGAAGGGCAGTGCGAACGATTCCCGTGTCTATTATTTCGAGGGCGAGCAGGAAGGTTCGACGGTCTTCCTGATGGGGGGCACTCATTCCAATGAGGCCGCATCGGCCCTGATGGCGGTAATCGTCCTCGAGAATGTCGAGGTTTCCGCTGGAAGGTTGATAGTTCTCCCGAGGGCCTGCAACAGCGGATATACCTGCACCGACCCGATGGAGGGGTATCCGCAGTTTTATTCGATCCCTGTCCGCGGCGGTGAGAGAACGTTCAGATTCGGGTCGCGCCTCGCTAACCCTCTGCACCAGTGGCCCGATCCACTCGTTTATTCCCATGTGCCTTCAGGGCAGCAGCTGTCCGGTTTCGAGACGAGAAACCTGAACCGTTCCTATCCGGGAAGACCCGATGGTTCGCTTTCCGAAAAGACAGCTTACGCGATCATGCAGCTGATAAAGACTGAGATGGTCGATATTGCCTTCGACCTTCATGAAGCGGCCCCCGAGATACCGATCATCAACGCGATAGTCTATCATGAGAAGGCCGAGGAGATAGCGCTGACCGCCATCTTCGAACTTGAGATGGAGGGAATCAGCTGCTCACCCGAGCAGTCCCCCGAGAATTTTCACGGTCTCAGCCATCGTGAATGGGGTGATTATACTGAGGTAAATCCTTTTCTCATGGAGACGAGTAATCCGATACAGGGAAGGCTCAGGGGGAGGACAAACGCCGAGCTTATAGTGATGGGCGACAGTCCGGAATACCTCAAGGCCGTCGAGTCGGGCGCCCTGCAGATCGCCTACCTTCCGACAGGAGAACCGATCAAGAGGCGTGTCGCAAGACATATCACTGCCTTCAGAAGGGTGATAGAAGCATATAATGAGCTCAGCGGCAGACCGGTCATACTGACAAACCTGCCTGAGTATGATGAGGTCCTCGAGAACGGGGTAGGCGAGTACCTTTCCGGAGGAAGCAGACAGAGCAGCGAGAAAAATGGAAAAGAAGACAGTTAGGACTTATCAAAGGAGGAACGTCATGAGACGAACAGCAGTTATCTCTCTGATCGCGTTACTTGCGATCGCAAGCCCGGCATTGACAGTGGCGCAGGAGACAGAGCCGGCGGCGGAAGAGACAAAGCCGGCAGCAGAAGAGATCAAATTTGCCCAGCCCGCATTGATATCCTCGGCGGGACAGAGCGCCGATGTCAAGCTGGCCGGTATGATGGCCAAGAGGCTGGAGCTCGACGCGAAGGTCGAGATCATGGCCGTACCGGATAACCTTGATGGGATGAAGACGTTGATCATTGTTCCGGGATTCAGCTCGAAAGGGCTCGGGGCGGCGGGCATCAGCCAGGCGGACGAGATGGCAAGGGTGATTGCGCTTGTCGATGCGGCAAATGAAAAAGGTATACCGATCCTGATGCTGCACATCGGGGGGAAAGCCCGCAGGATGGGTCAGTCCGATGCGTTCAACGAGCTGGCGGCGAAGAACGCAAAATACATGGTAGTCGTCGCTCAGGGAAACGAGGACGGTTTCTTTACCACGATCTCCGAGGAGTCCGGAACCCCCATGGAGGTTGTGGCCAAGATCCCCGATGCGATGCAGCCATTAGAGAAGCTTTTTGAATAGCAGGGAGATGACGGGGATGATCAGATCGAACGCCGTGACCTTCGCGCGTAATGCGTCACGCGGCCTCTTGCTCAGCATGCTGGCGGTGGCACTCCTTGCTTCGGCTCCTTCGATCCTCTGCGGGCAGGCCTCCGGGTCCGCATGTGGTGAGAGTGGCGTAGCGGCGACCTCCCATCCGAGGGCAACTGAAGCGGCAATAGAGATATTGCGTATGGGGGGCAACGCGGTAGACGCCGCGGTGGCCGCCGCGTTCTGTATCGGCGTCGTCGAACCGCATGCTTCCGGTCTCGGAGGGGGCGGTGGAATGGTGATCTACCTCTCTGACACTAAGGAATCACATTTCATCAACTACTATGGATGCGCTCCCCGCGGATCGAAGGACCTCGGTCCGTACGACCGCGATAAATTCAGGCACACGGCGAAATCGATACTCGTTCCCGGAACGGTCGCCGGCCTGACGCTGGCGCTCGAGAAGTTCGGAAGCCTCCCGCTTGAAGCTGTCATACAACCGGCGATACGCGCTGCCAGGGACGGCTTCGAGATCGATGAGACGCTCGGAAGGATCATCCTGGACAGCGCCGTGATGCTCGGTGAGAACGAGAACACCGCCGAAGTATTCCTGGAGATGGGATTCCCGCGCATGGTGGGTGATACGCTCAGGCAGCCCGATCTGGCCGCCACCCTGACAGAGATATCCAGGCGAGGCAGGGCCGGTTTCTACGAGGGGCCCGTGGCTGAAAACCTGGTCGAAAACTTTTCCGCCGCCGGCGGAGTGATATCCCTGGAAGACCTGAGATCCTATAAGCCTGAACTGACCGAACCGCTTTATGGAGAGTACAGGGACTGCACGATTCTATCTGCAAACCTTCCGCAGTCAGGCGCCAGTGTTATCGAGTCTCTGAACATCCTGGAGAACGTGGACCTGAGATCGATGGGACATTACTCCGAGTCGCCTGCCACACTTCATCTCATGGTCGAGGCGATAAGGCGCGTCCATGCGGACAGGTACTCGTTCATTGGGGACCCCGAGTTCGGATACGTACCGGTCAACGGCATTATTTCGAAGAAATACGCGGAGACCAGGTATCATGATATCGATCAATTCTCGATGGATCCGCCGCGGTACAGGGATACCCAGGCCGGCAATCCGTCGAGATACGACCGCGTCGAAAAGGAGCAGAAACGAACAGAGAAGAGCAGTGACGGGGTCCAGTTCGAGAACGACGATAACGAATATGGAAGATCGAGCTACGATACCTGGGCCGAGGATGATTTCAACAGCTTCGGGGGCTCAAAGAAGAAGACCGTGGACAAGGGCGAGAAGGACAAGGAGAAGGGCAAAGATCAGTCCGGGAAGAGCAAGACGGATCCGGGCGCCTCTCTTGAGGTCTGGGCTATAGATGACGCCCACACGACGCATCTCTCGGTCATCGACGCCGAAGGTAACGTCGTATCTCTGACACAGACACTCGGCACCTTCTTCGGCTCGGTTCAGACCGTATCGGGCGTCCTCTTCAACTGCGGCATGAGCAATTTCAGCAGTACAGGAAGGGTCAACATCATAAAGCCGCAGAAACGGCCGCGAAGCTCGATCTCCCCGACGGTCGTCCTGAAGGACGGGCATCCCTTCCTCGTAGTGGGAACACCCGGCGCTACGAGGATAATCTCGACGGTCGTGGAACTGATCGTCAACCTGATCGACTTCGACATGAGCGCTGCGGAGGCAAACAACGCACCGCGCTTCTTTACGTCGAAGTACGAGGATTTCCTCCACATCGAAGGCGGGATAACGGTGCCGGTCAGGGAAAAGCTGGAAAAGATGGGGCATCCCCTGCAGGTGCATAATGGTATAGACCTCTTTTTCGGAGGCGCGCACATCATCCGGGTCGATCCATATCTCGGAACCGCCTGCGGATCGGCCGATCCACGGAGAAGTGGAACGGCGATGCGCAACTGACCGGTCGCAGGAGGAACAGTGTTTGCTGCCGCCGCCCTGTTAGGTGTTTTAATAATCCTGTTGGGGGTGGAGGCGATCGCCGTTCGACGTGATGTCAGGGCGATCGGGCTGCGGATACATATCAACGGCACCCGGGGAAAGTCGACAGTCGCCGCCTACACAGCTGCGGCATTCAGAGCTTCCGGCAGGAGTCCCTTCGCAAAGGTCACAGGCACACGCCCGGCCATCCTGCTGCCCGACGGCGGCAGGGAGGAATTGAGACGGCGGGGGCCGGCACGCGTGCAGGAACAGTTCAGGACGATCCGCAGAGCGGCGCGAGCCGGAGCTGACTGCCTGATCCTCGAGTGCATGTCTATTGATCCCGAACTCCAGAAACTCGAATCCAGATTTTTCAACCCCGATATCTATATACTCACGAATATCAGAGACGATCACCGGGAGGTGATGGGGAGGACCGTCGACGAACAGGCTGAGGCTATCCTTTCCGCTATACCATCTGATTCTGTCGTCATCGCCGTGGAATCCGCATTCATGGATCGGATAGATGCTGCCGTGAGAAAGAAGAACGGCACGCTTGTCAAGGCGCGGGAGCTGGACGCCCGGACGGCGGACCGGCTGCCTGACGGCGTTTTCGCTGAGAATGTAGCTTTGGCCGCTGCCGCCGCGGAAGTTGCGGGTATCGGGTTCGAGACGGCCATGGACGCTATACTCGATTCGGTCCCTGAGGGACAGGAAGCGCCGATAGAACTGCCCGGCCCCGGCGGATCGATCCGCTTTATTGACGGGTTCCCGGTGAACGATACTGAATCGGCAGGCCGCTTCGTGAAATACTGGAGGAAGAGGCTCTCATATGAGGGTGGAGTGACCGTCCTGCTCAACACGCGCGCTGACAGGCCGGTCCGAACAGTATCATTCGCTGAATGGATCGCGTCCGGATCAGGGATATCGAGGGTGATCGTTACAGGCTCTCACGCTTCCGCTGCGAGGAGAGCTCTTTTGAAGAAGGGCTTTTCAGGGGAAGATATAACCGTCTGGAAAGAGAAAGAGGTCAGGCGCGCCCGCACTCTGCTTCCCGAGATATGCGGCGACGATCTTGTCGTGTTCGGTTTGGGCAACATTTCCAAAGCAGGTTTCACGATCCCGGAGATATTGAGACATGGGCATAATTGAAACATTACTGATAGGGCTGCTCGTCGGGTTCATCTTTTATGAACTAACGGGCATATCTGCGGGCGGCGTTATCGCGCCGGCCTATTTCGCTCTTTCGATCCATCAGCCGGGAAGGCTCCTGGTAACGGTCGCCATAGCGTTCGTCGTTTTCGCCATCCTGCGGTTTTTGTCGGGAAGGCTGATAATATACGGCAGGCGAAGGCTGCTGCTCGCGATAATCATCGGGCTGGTCATCAAGCTGGTCCTGGAGATGTGGATCATGCCCCGCGCGGTGGTGGGCCTGGACCTGCATTCGATCGGTTACATAATACCGGGCCTGGTGGGAAATGAGATGTGCCGGCAGAAGGTCATGCCGACACTCCTCGGTCTTGGCATCGTTTCAATAGTCATCTATCTCATTCTGATCATACTATGAATACGCCTTCTTCCATTCTGGCAAACAGGAACGTCCGCCTCCTCTGCGTTTTTCTCGTGGCTGCGATCGGCTTTACGCTCACAGAGACCCTGTGGAAGAAATGTGAGCAGCGGCATGACGCGTCGACGATGAGGCTTGCCGCAGGCCTGGCCCGGGAATGGTTCGAGCGGGTGGGATCGGAGAAGGAGAAAAGAGGCATTGTCACCGATGCGAAGACAGGCACCAGGTACAGCTACATGTTGGGGGACGACTGGTCCTCGATCACTACAACGCTGGGAGCACTCGAAGCCAAGGAGATCGCGGCGGATCCCGATTTTGCGGCCCTTGTGGCTATGTGGCTCGGAGAGGCGGGCCTGGATTCCACGGACCGGGTAGGGGTGATGCTTTCCGGTTCCTTCCCGTCCCTTGCAATATCCACTTTCGCCGCTCTCCGCACTCTCGGTATGGACGCGGTTGTCGTCTCTTCTCTCGGATCATCGTGCTATGGCGCGAACCAGCCGCGTGCTACGTGGATCGACATCGAATCATGGCTCGCCGAAGATCCCGACTTCGGATTCCGGTCCTCGATGGTGACGATGGGGGCGGAAGGCGACGCTGGCGGAGGGTTGAGCGACGAGGGGATCGAGGTGATGAGGAGCGCCGCGGTGCGCAACGGAGTGAAGCTGTATCTGCCGGAGTCTCTGGAAGAATCGATAGCGGCAAAGACTGAGCTTTTCGAAAGGAGAGAGGTCAGCCTGGTCATCAATATCGGGGGTAACCAGGCGAGCATGGGCGGCTGTCCCCATTCGACGGTCATTCCCAATGGATTCAACCGTTCGCTGAGCGTGTGCGGTCACCGGGACAGAGGTGTCATTTCGCGACTTGCGGATAAGGGCATGCCGTACATTCATCTGCTCAATATAAGGGACCTGGCTAACCGCTACCGGATTTCGTCCGGTTTCGAGGACAAATCCGGCTGTTTGTTGTATAGTGACCTGAAAATAAACAAAATAGCCGTTCTGTTCGTGCTTTTTTCAATTGCTATTTCTTACAAATTATGCTACAATTTTTGTCAGACTTCTGTGTAAACAGGCATTTAATCCGTTATTCCTTGGAGGTTTACCAGTAATGACAAGAAGTGGTTACACTTTTCTCTCCACAATCCTCGTTCTGATCCTTCTCTCAACGACTTCCGGCGCACAGACACTCCCGAATGAAGTGCTTTTCGTTCCCTGGGGAGACGACGCTTTGAAGGAGATGAGTTTCCAGGTCGAACCGGGATGTCGTTACGGTCCGCAGAGCTTCAGGATCGATGCTTTGACAGGTTCTGTTTATATTCTCGATCCTATTAACGGGTACATCAAGATATTCAGTAACGGCGCACTGGACCGTACGGTCGATGCTCCGAATAACGCGAGGGATTTCTTAATCGAATCAGAGCATGCCCGGGTTTTCCTAGCTGAAAACCAGCTGCTGCGCTTCGGGGACGATGGTCTCGTCTCATCGATCGGCAGGCAGACTGCTCTTCCACTGATACAAAAGATATACAGCGAAGATGGCGAAGTGATGATGCTGAATCATGACGGGAGTTCGTCCCGTCTCGCGCGAGGATTCATCGAGGATTCCGGCGCATCAGGAATAATATCCCGTTCCGTTTCTTATCAGGCCCGTAAGCTCTCTTCGAGCGAGGCGCAGATACTGGTCGGCGGAGGCGCTGCGTCCCGGACGATCGATGTGCCTGTCGGCTCAGGCAACCTGGGCTGCCTGAGGGTGATAGGGGCGGATGAGAGTGGACGCATATTCCTTGACGTCGATCTCGTCGAACGCGTCGCGCCTCTCAGGGTCCAGCGCGAGGTCTGGGTCATCAGCGGATCCGGCGAACTGGCCGGAAAGCTTCGGATCCCCGTCCATTATTACTCGAGGATGTTCAGGGACCTTGAACTCAGCCCTGACGGAGACCTCTATCATATGATCTCGTCGGATGACGGGATACACATCATGAAATGGTCTCTTTCTGAGTCCGGCGGATATTTCGAGGGAGAATACCCCGACAGGTTTAATCGTGAACTCCATTACAACCAGCTGCTGACGCGCGAGTCTTCCGATCTCGAAGAGTATCCGCGGCCGATACCCGGCGGAGTCGCGGCCGATACCGTGACCAGGGCCGAGGCGCTCAGCAAGGCCGATACATATGTTCAGCATCTATGGACCGCGACATCGACCAATATCTCTGACGGTATCGTCACGGCCCCTGACGGCGATCTCGTCGAGACGCCTGACTGGATCGTGGTCGGACAGAACCAGCATATCCCGTACAAGTTCGGTGGAGTGGACGAGCTCTCCGCGTTCGACGCCGGAATAGCCGCGGGGAATTACGCGGGAGACATACAGGTAGCATCATCGAGCGATTACGCGAACGGAGTCGACTGCTCCGGATTCGTCTGCCGCTGCTGGAACAGTGACACCGATTACTCGACTTACCAGATGGACGATCCTGCCTACGGCCCTATCACCCTTCCATATGTTACCTGGGATGAGATACAGCCCGGAGACGCCGTTCACAGGCACGGCCATGTCAGGATGGCTGTGGGCACGATGCAGAACGGAATACTGCTGACCGTTGAATCAGCGGGGAGCAATACGGGATGGAAGGTAGATTACAGCTCCTACACCCTTTCCGAACTTATCGATTATTCACCCCGCTATTACATCCACATGGAGGGATTACCCACCTACGGGACGATCGAATCGGCGGGTAGCGGTTCGTGGACAACCGGTTCGACCTGGGTCGGAGGCGTTGTCCCGGACGAGACGGATGATGTGTTGATTAATGCGGGACATACGATCTCCGTCGACGACACGAACGCTGTCGGCAGGAGTATCTCTTTCGGCGGAAACGATGCCCTGATCGATATGAATGCCAGCTCGATGCTGACGGTCTACGGGGACTTCACCCTTTACAGCACATCCCACACCGTCTTCTCGGCGGGCTGGTCCGGCACCGATGCCTACATCAAGTTCGCTGGAGCCGCCGTACAGACGCTTAGCGGTTTCAATACCGCCGGAGGTTCGACCTCCTTCAGGGACATGATAGTCGACAAGACGGGCGGCAAGGTCACGACTGAAGGCGTGAACATGCGACTCGGCATCCAGAACAGCCTCGATATCGTGAATGGTATGCTGGAACTTGCCGCGGGGGACGACCTCGAGGGCCGGTGGTCCTCGAGCGGAAACTTCAGGGGCGAAGGGTACCCTGCCATTACTATCCAGGCCGCCGGCGAGCTCTACCTTGCGGACGGCGACGGGGTCCATCATATACGCGGCGACTACGAAGCCAGCACGCACCTTCCGATCGGCGCCGTTACAGTCTACGGCAAGGCGACATTCCGCGACGCGAGTACTTACAGGATCAATCTCTCCAGCGTCGACATCGAGAGCGGCGGCAAGGTGATAACGAGCCTCGGCATGGGCGGGGGCGAGTTCGACTGCGGCCCGCTCGTGATAAAGGACGGCGGCGAGATCGAGCACTACACCACCTCCGACTGCTGGGGCGCGACAGCCGTAGTCACCCTGGATAGCGGCGGGATATTCGACACGAAGTCCTCGACGACGATCTTCCCGACTTCGTTTACAAACAACGGGACTGTGAGGTATTCCCGCGATGGGACAACCGACCAGGAGATAGTCGACATGGACTATACCCGTCTCGAGATATCAGACGACGTGGACAACAACAAGAACTGGGACCTCGCGGCAAGCCGCGTGATCTCAGACAGCCTGAAGATCAACTACGATGGTAACCTGGTTGTCACGGCGGCAAGCGCTCAGACGCTGACGATCGGGAACATGCTTCACCTCTCTACCGGCCATATCGACAACAGTGACGCTGACGTATCACTCGTGCTCTCCGACGGCGTTCTTATCAAGAGGGTCACAGGGACTATTTCAGACGTACCGGTCTTCGCAGGCACGGTGGACCTGATATACGCGAGCACATCGATGAACGTGACGACAGGCCCCGAGATGCCTGTTGCTACGGGCGTCTTGAACGATCTCGAGCTTACCGGTGACGAGGGAATGACGTTCGGGGCGGATGTGACCGTTAACGGTACATGTTCGGCTACAGGGAGTAATATCTATACCGACGCATACACGCTGACGCTCGGTCCTGCGGCGACGCTGGTCGAATCGGACAGCATCACGGTCGTCGGCACAGCGATGACCACACGGACGGCATCCCAGTCTGTGAATGAGACGTTCGGTGATATCGGGATAGAGATAAACGCGGCGGGCGGCGCGCCCGGAGTGACGACAGTGACGCGCGTCACAGGAACGGCGCAGAGCATAACGGGCCTTGCGGCGATCGAGAGGTCTTTCGAAGTCTCTCCCGCTAGTAACAGCGGGCTCGATGCGACGGTCGTCTTCCACTACGACGAGACTGAAGCAGCGGGTATGTTCGAGGATCAGCTCGTGTTATACAACGGATCGGGAGCTGCATGGACGTCCCTTTCATCTGTGGTGGATATAAACGTTAACACGGTGACCACATCGGGTCTCGGCAGTTTCGAGACACTGACGGCGGCCCACGCGGCCGGTGACCTGGTCTCCTCGGTCGCGAGCGGTTCGTGGACGGTCGGATCGACCTGGGTCGGGGGTGTCGTGCCGGACAGCACGGAGAATGTCCTGGTAAATTCGGGGCACACGATATCGGTCGATGATCTCGACGCGATGTGCGCGGACCTCTCCTTCGGCGGGGACGACGCGCTGATCGACATCAACGCCAGCAGCATGCTGACAGTCTACGGCGACTTCACCCTGTTCAGCACGGCCCACAACGTCTTCTCGGCGGGCTGGTCCGGCACCGATGCCTACATAAAGTTCGCGGGAGATTCCATACAGACGCTCAGCGGGTTCAATACTGCGGGTGGATCGACCTCTTTCAGGGACGTGATAGTCGACAAGACCGGCGGCAAGGTCACGACCGAAGGCGTGAACATGCGCCTCGGTATCCAGAACAGCCTGGAGATCGTCAACGGCCTTCTCGAACTGGCCGCGGGGGACGATCTCGAGGGCCGGTGGTCCTCGAGCGGAAACTTCAGGGGCGAAGGATATCCTGCCATTACTATCCAGGCCGGTGGCGAGCTCTACCTGGCGGACGGAGACGGAGTCCATCATATCCGCGGCGACTACGAGGCCAGCACACACCTTCCTATCGGGACCGTCACCGTCTACGGCAAGGCGACATTCCGCGACGCGAGTACTTACAGGATCAATCTCTCCGGCGTCGACATCGAGAGCGGCGGCAAGGTGATAACAAGCCTCGGCATGGGCGGGGGCGAGTTCGACTGCGGCCCACTCGTAATAAAGGACGGCGGCGAGGTCGAGCACTACACGACCTCTGATTGCTGGGGCACCACGGCCTCGGTCACCCTTGACAGTGGAGGGATATTCGACGCTAAGGCCTCGACGACTATCTTCCCCGTTTCGTTCACAAACAACGGGACGGTAAGGTATTCCCGCGAGGGGACGACCGACCAGGAGATAGTCGACATGGACTATCATCGCCTCGAGATCTCCCTCGACGAAGACAACAACAAGAACTGGGCGATGACGGGCAGCAGGGTGATATCGGACAGCCTGAAGGTCAATTTCAGCGCCAACATGGTGATCACGGCGGCAAGCGCTCAGACGCTTACGATTGGCAATATGCTCCATCTATCGAGCGGCCATATCGACAACAGCGATGTGGACGTATCACTCGTGCTCTCCGACGGCGTTCTGATAAAGAGAGTCATCGGTACTATCTCGACAGCGCCGGTCTTTGCCGGCACGGTCGACCTGATCTATGCGAGCACGTCGACGAACGTGACCACCGGACCCGAGATGCCTGTTGCTACGGGAGTATTGAACGATCTCGAGCTTACCGGTGACGAGGGTATGACGCTCGGCGCTGATGTGACTGTGAACGATACGTGTTCTGCGACCGGGAGCGACATCTTCACAGATGCGTACACGCTGACGCTCGGTCCTGTGGCGACGCTGGTCGAATCGGACAGCATCACGGTAGTCGGCACTGCGATGACCACACGGACGGCATCCCAGTCTGTAAATGAGACATTCGGCAATATCGGTGTCGAGATAAACGCGGCAGGCGGCGCGCCCGGTGTTACGACAGTGACGCGTGTTACCGGAACGGCGCTCGATATTGACGGGACTGACGGGAGCGAGAGATATTTCGACATCTCTCCGGCCAATAACAGCGGGCTCGACGCTACTGTCGTATTCCGCTACGACAATTCAGAGCTCAACGGAAGCACTGAAAGTGACCTGGTGCTTTATGAGACGTTCGATGCCGGGGTAACCTGGGCATCAGCGGGCGGGACCGTGAACGAGACTGAGAACACTGTCACCGGTACAGGGATAGACGGTTTTTCGACACTCACTGTCGGCGTGGATAATACAGGCACAGGCGTGGAAGATGAAACCGGCATTCCGAACGCGACGCGACTTGTCTCAGTCTATCCGAATCCCTTTAATCCTGCAACCAGGATAGAATTCGATCTCAGTGAGAAAGGCACCGTATATATAGCGATATACGATGTGAACGGGAGGGTGGTCCGCACGCTTATAAACGGGGTCGTCGAGGCTGGGCATCATGATCTGACCTGGAACGGGACAAACGGTGCGCAGGTTTCTGTCTCTTCGGGCGTGTATTTCTGCCGGATGAAGACTGCGAATATGGACAAGACACTCAAAATGGTTTTATTGCGATAGAGTCTGGATAAATTCGGATAACGAGAAGTTTTATCAATGGGGGAAGCAAGATGAGCCGCATTGCTACCACACTGCTTTCCGCCCTGTTGATCTTGTGCGTGCCTGCCCTGGCGGCCGCGCAGATACAGACGGCGGGAAACGGTTCCTGGACAACCGGTTCGACCTGGGTCGGAGGCATCGTCCCTGGCGAGACCGATGATGTGTTTATAAATTCGGGAGATACGATCTCTGTCGACGACGTGAACGCTGTCGGCAAGAGTATCTCTTTCGGCGGAGACGACGCCCTGATCGACATGAACGCCAGCACCATGCTGACGGTCTACGGGGACTTCACCCTGTTCAGTACATCCCACACCGTATTCTCGGCGGGCTGGTCCGGCACTGATGCATACATCAAGTTCGCCGGAGATTCCGTGCAGACGCTGAGCGGGTTCAATACTTCCGGAGGGTCGACCTCCTTCAGGGACGTGATCATCGACAAGACGGGCGGTAAGGTCACGACCGAGGGCGTGAACATGCGCCTCGGTATCCAGAATAGCCTGGAGATCGTCAACGGTCTCCTGGAACTTGCCGAGTCGGACGATCTCGAGGGCCGTTGGGCCTCGAGCGGCAACTTCAGGGGCGCGGGATATCCTGCCATTACTATCCAGGCGGGCGGCGAGCTCTACATGGTGGACGGTTCTGGTGCGCATCACATACGCGGCGACTACGAGGCCAGCACGCACCTTCCGATCGGGACCGTTACGGTCTACGGCTCGGCCACATTCCGAGACGCGAGTTCCTACAGGATCAGCCTCACCGGCGTCGACATCGAGAGCGGCGGCAAGGTTATAACAAGCCTAGGCATGGGCGGGGGCGAGTTCGACTGCGGCTCGCTTGCGATAAAGAGCGGCGGCGAGCTGGAGAACTACACTACCTCCGACTGCTGGGGCACGACAGCCGCGGTAACTTTGGAGACCGGCGGTGTATTCGACACGAAGTCCTCGACTACGATCTTCCCCGCTGTATTTACCAACAACGGGACGGTAAGGTATTCCCGCGACGGGACGACCGATCAGGCGATAGTCGATATGGATTATCACCGCCTCGAGATCTCCCTCGACGCGGACAACAACAAGAACTGGGACCTCGCGGCAAGCCGCGTGATCGCCGACAGCCTGAAGATAAACTACGACGCCAACCTCGTGCTGACGGCGGCAAGCGCCCAGACACTTACGATCGGTAACATGCTCCATCTCTCGAGCGGATATATCGACAACAGCGATGCTGATCTCTCTCTCGTGCTCTCCGACGGAGTGCTGATCAAGAGGGTCGTCGGTGCTATTTCGACCGCTCCGGTCTTTGCCGGCACGGTGAACATCATATATGCGAGCACATCGACGAACGTGACCACCGGGCCCGAGATGCCTGTGGGTACCGGAGTGCTCAACGATCTCGAGCTTACCGGTGACGAAGGGATGACCCTCGGCGCGGATGTTACCGTGAACGATACGTGTTCTGCGACCGGGAGCGATATCTTCACCGATGTTTACACTCTGACGCTCGGCCCGGCGGCCTCGCTGGTTGAATCGGACAGCATCACGGTAGTCGGCACGGCCACTACCACCCGGACCGCATCCCAGTCTGTAAATGAGACGTTCGGCAATATCGGGGTCGAGATAAACGCCGCGGGCGGCGCGCCCGGCGTGACGACAGTGACGCGAGTCACAGGAACGGCTCTCGATATCGACGGGAATGACGGGATCGAGAGGTATTTCGACATCTCTCCGGCCAATAACAGCGGGCTCGATGCTACTGTCGTGTTCCATTACGACCATTCAGAGCTCAACGGAAGCACTGAAAGCGACCTGGATCTATACGAGACCTTCGATGCCGGTGGAACCTGGGCATCAGCGGGTGGGACCGTGAACGAGATCGAGAACACTGTCACAGGTACAGCGATAGATGGTTTTTCGACGCTCACTGTCGGCGCGGAGAATACGGGCACAGGTGTGGAAGATGAAACCGGCATTCCGGCCGCATCACGTCTTGTCTCGGTCTATCCGAATCCCTTCAATCCTGTCACAAGGATAGACTTCGATCTCAGTGAGAAGGGCGCCGTTTATATAGCGATATACGATGTCAGCGGGAGGATGGTCCGCACCCTGGTAAACGGGGTTGTCGAGGCCGGGCATCATGATCTGACCTGGAACGGGACAAATGGCGCGCAGGTTCCTGTCTCTTCGGGCGTTTATTTCTGCCGGATGAAGACTATGGATACCGACAAGACTCTCAAGATGGTTTTATTGCGATAGAGTCTGGATAAATTAAGGTAGCGAGAAATCTACACCAATGGAGGAAAGCAAAATGAATCGTATTGCTACCACACTGCTTATAGTCCTGTCGATCCTTTGCGTGCCTGCCCTGGCGGCCGCGCAGATACAGACAGCGGGAAGCGGTTCCTGGACAGCTGGTTCGACCTGGGTCGGAGGCATCGTCCCGGGCGTAACTGATGATGTATTAATTAATTCTGGACATACTGTTTCTGTCGACGACGTCAATGCTGTCGGCAGGAGTATCTCTTTCGGCGGAGACGATGCCCTGATAGACATGAACGCCAGCTCCATGCTGACGGTCTACGGGGACTTCACCCTGTT